>ERZ839767.921-NODE-921-length-48696-cov-4.036821_pt1 | contig 48696 bp, 56 predicted proteins | sample MGYA00519879_ERZ839767 | MGnify/ENA primary metagenome ERZ839767 (study PRJEB31850, sample SAMEA3708852) | human gut metagenome | biome: human gut; feature: human-associated habitat; material: faeces | place: China | collected 2014 ... | reverse complement strand
ATTTCTATTATTTCCCGACCGACTGCCCGCACCGCGAGAAAAACGGCTGGACGGGCGACGCCGCTCTCTCCGCCGAGCACATATTGATGAATCTCGATGCCGTCAACAGCTACCGCGAGTGGCTTCGCAATATCCGCGCCGCTCAGCGTGCGGACGGTGCGCTGCCCGGCATTGTGCCGACGGGCGGCTGGGGATTTGAGTGGGGCAACGGTCCCGCGTGGGACGCTGCGCTGACGTATATTCCGTATTTCTGCTACGTCCTGCGCGGCGACAGAAAGATAATCGAAGAGAACGCGACGGCGATATTCCGCTATTGCGAGTATATCTCGCGCCGCCGCGACGAGCGCGGGCTTGTAGCGATTGGGCTCGGAGACTGGTGCCCGGTAACGAGGGTCAAATCGCCGCTCGAATTTACGGACAGCGTGACATGCATGAGTATTCTCAAGAAAGCCGCCTATATTTTTTCGCAGCTCGGACTTTCGCTCGAACGCGATTTCTGCGAAAAGCTCTATAATGAGATAAGAGACGCGGTCAGACGGCATCTGATAGACTTCGGTACTATGACCGCGATAGGCTCCTGCCAGACCTCGCAGGCGATGGCGATATATTACGATGTGTTCAATCCCGGCGAAAAGCCCGAGGCGTTCAAACGCCTTCTTGAGATAATCAAACGGCGCGACGACCATGTAGATGCGGGTATACTCGGTATGCGCGTGCTGTTCAGGGTGCTCTCCGATTTCGGCGAAGCCGACCTGGCTTTTAAAATGATAACCCGCCCGGACTATCCGTCCTACGGCAACTTCGTTGAGCGCGGGCTTACGGCTCTGCCCGAGGATTTTCTGCGCGAGGAGGACAGACCCAATTCGCTCAATCATCATATGTTCGGCGATATTTCCGCGTGGTTCATTGAATATGTCGGCGGCATCCGCGTCAATCCTTTCCTTGCTGATCCGTCGGAGGTTGAGATATCGCCCGTATTTATTGAAAAGCTCGACAGCGCCGAGGCTTCGTATGAGACGGTCGGCGGCAAGGTGAGCGTCAAGTGGCGCAGAACGCTCGAGGGCATAGCACTCGATATCTCCGCGGACAGCGGAGTTCACGGGCGCATAAGACTGCCCGACGGCTACGCGTTCGCGGACGAGTGCGGCAGCCTCGAAGAGCTTCACAGCGGGAATTTTGAAATAATCAGAGAGTGAAAACAGGAGGAAAAATGAAAGAGAAAATACTTTTCGTCAATTCGTGCGTGCGCGGGGATAACGAATCGCGCACTCTCGCGCTCGCCAAAACCGCACTCAGCCGCCTTGACGGCGATATAGAAGAGATACGCCTTGCCGACGCGAATTTGAAGCCGCTCGACGCGGCGGGACTCGCGAAGCGAAAGCGCGGAAAAAAACGACTTTTCCGACCCAGTCTATGACTGCGCGAAGCAGTTCGCCGCCTGCGATACCGTCGTTATCGCCGCGCCGTTTTGGGACTACAGCTTCCCGGCGTTTTTAAAAATCTATATCGAGTCCCTGTGTGTCGGCGGGCTGACTTTTCTCTACGGCAGCGACGGCGTCCCGATAAGCTATTGCAGGGCGAAGAGGCTGATTTATATCACCACTTCGGGCGGATATATCGGCGGCACGGACTTCGGCTTTGAATATATCAAGACGGTCACGAAGTCGTTCTTCGGTATTGAGAACTTCAGCTTTTTCATTGCCGAGGGGCTCGATATCCTCGGCAATGATCCGGCTGCGATACTGAAAGCGGCGCAGGAGAAGATAGAGCGCGAGCTCTGATACAACTCAAAATTCCAAGCCCCCGGTGTTTTTCTTCGCCGGGGGTTGCTCTTTTATGAATAGCTGTTTTATTTTTGAACAAAAATCAGTATATGAAAAATATTTTTTATGGAGACTATATAATTCTAATAAGTGATTAAAAATAATTTATTTTGCAGTAGAATTATTTTGAAATACATTTGGCATATATTTATGTCAGACCGATACTTATAACGAAGCGAAAAGGGGATCGCAATGAAGAGGGTAACGGCAGTTTTATTAGTCCTGTTGACGGCGCTCGCGGTTTTTGCCGCCTGCTCCAAAAACTCAGTCCACACGGTGACATTCGACAGCTCGGGCGGAACGCAGATAAAGACCCAGCATATCCGCGACGGCGAGAGCGCCAAAAAGCCGTGGGATCCGCACAAAGAGGGCTTCACTTTCATCGAGTGGCAGTATAACGGCGCGGCGTTCGATTTCAACACCGCGATAACGGGGGACATCACCCTTGTCGCGTCCTACAGCATCGACGAGGGCACGGATATAGTCCTGCTCGTGCTCTGCTACGGCGACGGCAGAGAGAATGAAATAATCGAGATAAAGCGCGGCGAGGCGGCGTTTGCGCCGCCGACTCCCGAGCGCGAGGGATATAAATTCGAGGGCTGGTTCAACGGCGACACCGAGTTCGATTTCTCAACGCCCATAAACGATGATTTGAATCTCACCGCAAAATGGAAAGCGACGGGAAAAACCGAGAGCGGGTCCGAAAATCAGCCCGCGGCGGCGGAGGAATCCGCGCAGAAATATTCCGATACCGCGGCGAAATATTCCGGCAGATGGTATCTCGACGGATATTCCGATATATTTGTCGATGTGTCGAACTCGGCGAGCGGAATGAATCTGCGCTCGTATAACTTTTCTCTGCCCTCGTCTTCGAGGAGCGTCGCGGCGTATACTCTCTATCCCTCGAAGTCGCTTTCATCCTCGGGCGGCAGCTGGGGCAACTCAATTTCCGTGCCGTTTGCCTCGTGGGAAAGCTCGCTGAGCGCGAATAAAATAATCCTCGGCAGCAACTGCTTTTATATCAATAACAAGAAATTCGTGAAATCTCCCGGCGCGAAGGACAGATACACCGGCACCTGCTACAGAGAGGCGCGCGGAGTGTGGTATCTGTTCAACAATCCCGACTCTACAATTGAAATATACACCGCGCAGAAGGGCGGCGACGAGACGGGCGACCGCTTCGGCATAAAGGCGACGAATTTCGACATCGCAACTCTAAGCACCTATACGAAGTCATCGACCGGCGGCGGATATGCGGACAGAAAGAGCGACTGGGACAGCTACGGAATATCCGTCAGCAACGGCGTTCTGACGATAAAGAACAAGAACGGCACAAGAACATTTTACAGCAAGAAAAAATACCAGAGCGTGACGGGCGTCAGGCTCAGCGCGACGGAGGCTAAACTCAGAGTCGGTCAGACGAAAGTGCTCACCGCCACTGTTATCCCCGCCGACGCATATGACAAGGACTACACCTGGTCGAGCGACGATCCGTCGATAGCGGAGGTCGCGGGCGGCATAGTCGTGGCGAAAAAAGAGGGCACGACAAATATCAGAGTCACCACAAAGGACGGCAACCGCGTGGCGGTCTGCAAGGTGACGGTATACATCGACCATGTCACGGGCGTTACCCTGAACTCGTCCTCGCTCAGCCTGACGGTCGGCGATTCGAGGCAGCTCCGGGCGACCGTCGCTCCGCGCAACGCGGCAAATCAGAAAGTCACATGGTCGAGCAGCAATAGCAATGTAGCATCTGTCTCGAGCTCAGGGCGCGTCACGGCAAAGGCGAAGGGCACCGCCGTGATAACTGTAAAGACCGAGGACGGAAACAAGACCGCTTCATGCACAGTAACCGTCAAGAATCCGACCCTCGCAGCCGTTGCGGCGGCGCAGGTGTCGAACAACGGCACCGCCGCGCCGCAGATACACGCGTCGGCGCTCGTCTCCGGAGGAACCGGAAAATATACTTCTTATAAAATAAAGATATTTTTAAACGGCGCACTCGTGGCGGAAAAATCGGAAAAAAGCATGTCATATACCCCGAAAGTCAGCGAAATGTACACCGTGGAAGTCACCGTCACCGACTCCGACGGGGAAACGGCGAGCGGAAAGATGCTCATAAACGTGTCCGTAGTTGAGCCGACCGAGAAGCCCACGGAGAAGCCGACCGAGAGGCAGACGGAGAAGCCTACGGAAAATCCCACGGAGAAACCGACAGAGAAACCGTCCGACGAGCCGATAAATCCGATCCCGTCGGAGCCGGCAGTCCCCGTGACCGAGCCGGCAACGGAAGCACCGCTCGCTCCCGAGCCCGCACTGGACTGAATATAAAGCACAAATAAAAAAGACTGTCGCAGATATTATCCTGCGGCAGTCTTTTGCTCATTTTATGCCTGGTAAGTCCCCATAAAGCTGTTGACATCGCTCTCGCATGAGCGCATGGCGAGTATCGTCTGCTCGAAGAGCTTTTCAAGCTCCCAGCCGAGCCTCTCCGCACCCGTGCGGATAACGTCGCGCGAGCAGCCCGCGGCGAACTTTTTATCTTTGAACTTCTTCTTGAGGCTCGAGACCTCCATGTCCATCACGCTCTTTGACGGGCGCATCAGCGCCGCCGACCAGATGAGCCCTGTCAGCTCGTCCGCCGCGAAGAGCACCTTTTCCATCTCGTGAACAGGCTCGATGTCGACGCAGATGCCGTAGCCGTGGGAGCAAATTGAATATATCATGTCGTCGCCGACTCCGCCCGCCTTGAGCAGCTCGGGAGCCTTCTTGCAGTGCTCCTCAGGATAGAGCTCGAAGTCGATGTCATGCAGCAGACCGACTATGCCCCAATATTCCTCCTCGTCCGCATAGCCGAGCTCCTTCGCGTACCAGCGCATAACGCCCTCGACGGTCAGCGCGTGGCGAATGTGAAACGGGTCTTTGTTGTATTTTTTCAGAAGCTCGAACGCTTCGTCCCTCGTGATCTTGCTCTCTCTCATTTTTGTCGTCTCCTTGCATTTTGCGCATTATTGCGCGAGTTTTCACAATTATACCACTTGCTTGGTAGGCTTTCAACTATATGCGCGGCTTTATGTCGAGATTGACAAGCGCACTCTGATTTATCGAAAACAGCAGATCAACAAGCTCATTTTCGTCAATGCAGTAGTCCGAGCGTATCCATTGGATAATAACGCCCGTGCTGCCGTTGAGAATATATGAGTAGATATATTGCTCCTGCTCCTTCGGAAAAACGATGTTCAGGTTCTCAATAAACTGAATTATCGACTGCTGCATGAATTTTGAACGGAACGCGGGGTCAACCGAGTCGACAAGCAGCGTGCGGAACGGCTTGTCGTTTTCTTTGATATACATTAGAAATGAAAGCAGATATCTGTGCGCGCCGAGGTCGTTTTCCGCGCCTATTTTCTTTAAGTGATCCTGAGTCGCGTCGAGCAGCTCGTTTTCGACCTCTTCGAGCAGCTCTTTCGGCTCGGAGTAGTGCGCATAAAAGGTTGAGCGGTTGAGGTCGGCGCGCTCGCATAATTCTCTTACAGATATTTTTGTTACCGAGCCTTTCTCGCCCAGAAGATCCATCAGCGCGTTTTTGAGCAATATTTTTGAAAGTCTCGTGCGCTGGTTATTTTTTGTGTTCATATTATCCCACCATTTTCAGATGATTTTGTCGGTTTCATAACAGCGATTAACAAAACTGATGATTGTTAATCCGACACGATGTAGATATAATAGTAGTGTAATATGAAATCTTTCAATTGTCAAGGAGACCTTAACCTTTCTGTCTCCAATGATTTTATCGCCTGCGGAAAACGGCGCGTTACGGAAAGCTTCAGACGGAATCCAAGGACGCGCCGAAACCGCGGCGACAACTATATAAGAAATTCATTCAGCCTTTTAACATTTTAGCCGCGCCGATCCTACGGGGTCGGTTTACGGCTCAAATCATATAAAAAGCACCGCAAGCGCATAAAGCTGTGGCAAAGGCAGCTGCAAATATATTTTTATATCTATAAGATAAAATAAATGAAGGAGTTCTCGTGATGGCAAAAGCAAAATTTTTTGAAAAGCGGGCGCTTGATTCGCGCCTGACCTCGCCCGATGTTACGGCGAAGGAGAAGTGGCTGGGCTATCTGCTCGGCCCGTCCGGCGCGCTGCTTTTAAACGCCGTGCTCGCGACCTACCTCAATGTCTATTATACCGATGTCCTAAACCTCACCACCGTGTGGGGCGGCGCGTTCCTCGCGGTGTTCCCGATAGTGTCGAAGATAATCGACGCCATAACGAATATAGTTATGGGCTATATCATCGACCGCACGCGCACAAAGCAGGGCAAGGCGCGCCCATGGCTGCTGCTCTCCGCGCCGCTTGTCGCCGTGACCGGCATATTGCTCTTCACAGTCCCCTCGGGTAACCGGACGGTGCAGGTGATATGGGTCATGCTCTCGTATAATCTGTTTTATTCGTTCGCTTATACAATTTATAACATGAGCCACAATCTTATGGTTCCGCTCTCGACGAGAAACACGGAACAGCGCGGTTCGCTCTCGGTTTTCAATCAGATATCGACTATCATGATGAGCGGCATAATCGTCGCGCTCATCTTCCCCATGCTCATCATGCCGCAGCTCGGCGTTGACAAATCAAAGTGGATAGTTACGATGAGTATTCTCTCGTGCATCGCGTTGCCGCTGACGCTTATGGAGTATTATTTCACCAAGGAGCGCATAACCCTCGAGGGCGGCGAGCAGAAGAAAGATAGCGTCGCAATGGTAACTCAGCTCAAGGCGATTTTCAGCGATAAATATATGATAATAATTTTCATATATTTTCTTATTTTCACCGTCGGCTCGACTATCAAAAACATCTCGCTCGTTTATTTCTCGAACTATGTCCTCGGTACATATAACGACGGCAAGACCCAGACCATGCTCTCCGTTATCGGCGGCATCCCGATGGGCATCGGCATTTTTGCCGTCTGGCCGCTCGCGAAGAAGTTTGGTAAACGCAATTTAACGGCAATCGGCTTTATCTTCTATGCTGTCGGCTCGGCTATATGCTGGCTCGCGCCGACGAATATGGTAATAGTGCTTATCGGCCAGTTTATAAAGAATATCGGCGGTCTGCCGTGCTCATATGTGTTCATGGCTCTGTTCGCGGACGTGCTCGACCATGTCGAGTGGAAAAACGGCTTCAGGTGCGACGGCATCGCGATGTCGATATATAACACGATCGCTGTCGCGAGCGTCGGAATCTGCACGGGTATATTCAATCTCATTCTCTCGAAGTCCGGCTATGCCGCGCCCTATACCAATGCGGCGGGTCAGCTCATCGCCGTGCAGCCGGCGAGCGTCAAGAGCGCGATAACATTTACTTTCGTAGGACTTGAGACTATAACCGGCATAGTCCTTGCGATACTTCTGCTGTTTTTGAATGTCGAAAAGAATATCGCCAAGGAGCAGGAGGAGATAAAACAGAGAAACGGGGAGACGACAGAATAAAATGAAGAAGAAACTTCTGATAATCATTCTGATTGCAGCCGCCGTCATTGCCGCGTGGCTCGCGTTCTGCGGCTATCAGTGGAGCTGGGGACCGTTTGTGAAGCTCCACGATGTAAAAACCGCTTCGCTCGAGGGCAACGGCGAAAAGTATTCGCTTGATAATACACCCGAAAATGCCGACAACCCGATAAAAGGCAAGACCGTTATATTCCTCGGCTCTTCCGTGACCTACGGCTCGGCATCCGGCGGGGTTTCGTTTGCCGACTATATTGAAAAGCGCGACGGCTGCGAGATGATAAAAAGCGCAGTCTCCGGCACGACACTCGTTGAATCCGGCATTGATTCATATGTGTCGCGTCTCAAAAAGCTCGATGCGGAAAAAGCCGATCTTTTAGTCTGTCAGCTCTCGACCAACGACGCGTCTCAGAAGAAAGAGCTCGGAAAAATAATAGAGTCGAAAAATCTCAATGACTTCGATACAAAGACAATAGCCGGAGCAATAGAATATATAATCTGTTACTCAAAAGAGAAATGGAACTGCCCGGTGATTTTTTACACGAACCCGCGTTATGACAGCGACCTGTACGGGGAAATGGTGGATATTCTTAAAGAAGCCGAGGCGAAGTGGGGTATATCCGTTATAGATATGTGGAACGATGCCGAGCTTAACGCAGCGTTAAATAAGAATACGGCTTTGTATATGGCGGATAAGATACATCCCACAAAGGCAGGATATCTCGAAATATGGACTCCGTTTATGGAGAAAACCGTTTTCGGGGTTATGAAAGAGGAGGCGAAGTGATACAGTGAAAGCAGTTAATATAAAAACAGAATACCTGAAAAATCCGTTGGGTATTGACATAGAAAATCCTCGTGTTATGTGGAACTGCGAGGGCGGTGTAACTCAAAATGCGTACCAAATCGTCACAGATGATTGGAACAGCGGAAAGATTGAGTCAAGCTCAATGCGTATCGTTGTTCCTGTAAAATTTGAAAAAGGCAAAAGAGTAACCTATAGAATTAAGCTTTGGGACGAAAACGACACCGAGGGTGAATTCAGCGAGGAGAACTTTTTTGAATACGGCATCAAGAATTGGTCGGCAAAGTGGATTACAGGCAACTATGAAGTAGACAAAAAAGGCTATGAAAAGGAGAAAAAACTTGAAAAATCGTTCTTCCTTTCAGGTGTGAATTATCTTGCTACTGCAAACAAGCCCGAACCTGACCGTTTTCCTGTTGACTGCTTCAAAAAGGAGTTCGGTGCAAAAAAAAATGTCGAATCCGCACGACTTTATGCAACTGCCTGTGGTATATATTCGGCATACATAAACGGTGAAAAAGTGTCTATGCCGCTTGCACCGGGTATCACGGACTATCGCAAGCGTGTGCAGTATCAAACATATGATGTAACTAAACTTATTAAAGAAAATAATGTTATAAATATTGACCTTGCAGACGGTTGGTATCGTGGATCATGCGGTGCTTGGGGACTTAAAAATCAATACGGTTGCGAAACAAAAATCCTTGCACAACTTGAAATCAAGTATGCAGACGGAACAAATGACACAATTTCAACAGACCGTTCGTGGCTTTGGTCAAATGACGGTGCAATTTCTTTTGCTGATAACAAAGACGGTGAAATTGTTGACGCAAACAAAAAGCCTACATATTCATCAAGGGCGAAGGAAACATCATACGCAGTTGTTCCGTCAGCTTCAAATAATGTTCCCATTGCTGAAAAAGCAATCTTTAAGGGCAAAATGACAACTGCACCAAGTGGCAAGAAAATCATTGATTTTAAGCAGAACTTGGCAGGTTATGTGTCGTTTAAAATAAATGCCAAACAAGGACAAAAAATAACACTTCGTTTTGGCGAAATGCTTGACGCAAATGGGGAATTAACGCTTAAAAATATTCAATGCACGAATAAAAAGCTAACCACTCCACTTCAAAAAATCGAATACACTTGCAAAGACGGATTGAATGAATACAAAACAAGCTTTGCAATTTTCGGATTTCAATATATGGAGATTGACACAGAGATTGAAGTGTCTGACGATTGCTTTACAGCGATAGCGGTTTATTCCGATATGGAGGAAACAGGATTTTTTGAATCATCAAATGAACTGCTCAACAAATTTGTTACTGCAACAAAATGGTCAACAAAATCCAACAGTACGGATTTACCTACCGATTGCCCTACAAGAGAGCGACACGGTTGGACGGGTGATGCTCAAATTTTCTTTAACACAGCAGCGTATCTGTTTGACTATGCAACCTTCAGCGAAAAATATATTCGTGATGTATTTGATTGGCAACAAAAAGACGGCAAACTTCCTCAGATTGCGCCTTACGGCGGTGTGGACTTCTTTATGTCATGGATGAACGGCAGTGTAGGCTGGTCTGATGTGGGTATACTTATCCCCTATCGTTTTTGGAAGATTTACAATGACGATTGCCTTATCAAACAATACTACAACGGTATGGTGAAATATGCAAAATTTATGATTTCTCGTTGCGGAAAGTGGACACCGCTAAAGCATAACATTCAGCTTTCAAGCAACAACAAAAAGTATTTTGTCAACTTCGGTCAATCTTACGGTGAGTGGGCAGAGCCTAAGGATGTTTTTCCAAATGATTGGAAAAATACCGTTATGCCAAATCCCGAGGAGTCAACCGCTTACACTTCATATATTCTTTCTCTTATGTGCGAGATTGCAAAATATATGGGTGATAACGCAAATTTACCGTTGTTCAAGGAATATTCTGACGGTTGCAAAAAGGCTTACGGAGAGCTGATAACAAAAAAAGATTATTCGCTTGACACAGACAGACAAGCAAAGCTGGTAAGACCGTTGTTTATGAATTTGCTTGACGAAAACAGTACGGAATTTGCAAAGAAACGACTTGTCAAGGCACTTGATAATTACGGTTGGCGACTTGGCACAGGCTTTTTGTCAACTCCGTTTATTCTGGATGTACTTGCAGACATCAATATTGATTATGCCTATAAACTGCTTGAAAATGAAGAAATGCCCGGCTGGCTGTTCATGCCCAAAAACGGCGCGAACACCGTCTGGGAGTCATGGGAGGGCACCGCGGCGCAGGGCGGTATAGCCTCGCTCAATCACTATTCCAAGGGCGCCGTGTGCGAGTGGCTGTTCGGCACGATGTGCGGAATAAATGTCGCCGGAGAAAACCGATTCACTATAGCCCCGCGCCCGGGCGGGCATTTCGAGTTCGCCGAGGCGAGCTATGACAGCGTATACGGAAAAATGTTTGTGCGCTGGGACAAAACTGACGGGGGATACAAATATAAAATATCCGTCCCGTCGAACTGCCAAGCGGATATAATTCTGCCCGACGGAAGAGAGAAAACCGTCGGAGCGGGTGAATATGAATTCTGAGGAGGAAAATCCATGAAAAGATCGATAGCCGCCGTTATAGCGATTCTTGTTCTGCTTGTGTCGCTGCTGTGCGCGTGCAAAAAGGACGACACAAAAACAAATGCAGACACCACCGGCGAAGCGCAGACGAGCGCGGCGGGCGATGTTGTCGATGACACGACCGCCCTTCCCGAGGACAGCACCGCGCAGGAGGGCGAGACAAACGAAACTCAATCGGCCGACCCCGCAAAGCCCGGCGAGACCGCTTCGAATCAGGTAACCGCCGCGCCCTCGAAGAATGCAAAAGACTGGACTAAGGCCGAGATAATCGCCTATTTCAACACCGGCGCGAACAGAGTCAAGTACGGCGCAAAATCAGTCACCCGCAACTACACCGAGACGAAGAACGATGCCGACAAGACCGAGTTGCCCAAGGCGATAGACGCAATAGGCAAGAGCGCGATGAAGATCTTCATGAAGCGCGACGACAAGGCGATAGTCCTGACCTCAAAAGAGGATATCAGAAACGTATTCCCCGTCGGCGGCAAGGATTGGGTCAGCAAGCTTACAGTATCCGATGTCAAGAGCGCAAAGATAGAGGACAAGGGCGGCGAATATCAGATAACCCTGACCTTCGGCACTGAGGTCAATCCCTCGGGCGATAAGGGCTATGCCGCGGCGTTCGGTGTGCTGACCGCCGACATGGTGAACTTCGACTATCCCGGCCTCTCGCTCACCGACCAGAAATTCACCTATTATAACGGAACGATAGTAGCAAGATTCAGCAAGTCCACCGGCAACATGGTCTATGCCCACTATGACTATCCCGTTATTATTGAACTGACGGCGCATCTGCTCGGCTCGAACACGAGGGTAAAAGTCGGCATGACAACAATAAACGACTTCACGATAAAATATTAAAAGTTACATCCGAAAAACAAAATGTCCCGCACGGAAACGTGCGGGGCGTTTTGCGTATATTTTTATTTGAGCGAGTTGCCGGCGCTGAACGCTCTTGCGACCGTCTCGCCGAGGACAACATAGGTGTTGTTGAACGGGTCGAAGGTTATCGGCTGCGCCTTTGAAACATCGACGTTTCCGTTCTCGTCGAGCACGCGTTCGTCGACGCAGACGTTGACTATCTCGCCGACCATGCGCCCGGTGCCTGCGTCGTAGCTCTTGAGCCTGCACTCTGCGGCGATGGGCAGCTCTTCAATCAGCGGCGCATCAACAAACTTCGATTTGACGGTGTGAAAACCCGCCTTTTCGAATTTATCTGGCGTATTTCCTGCGGAAACAAGACCGACATAGTCGCAGGCGGCAGTGTGTTCGAGGTCGGCCATGCTCACGGTGAATGCCTTTCTCTCGAGGATATTCTTCGTGGACTTGTGGCCCGCGCTTATGCACATGGATATTTCATTGCCGCCGCTGATGCCGCCCCATGCGGCGTTCATAGCGTCGGGGTTGCCATCCTTGTCGTAGGAACCGAGGATAAGCACCGGCTGCGGATAGGTGAATGGCTTTGCGCCGAAATCTTTTCTCATGATAATTCCTCCTTTGATTTGACTTTATTATAGAACCTGAAGTCGGCTTTAAGTCAAGGAAAAACGAAAAAAGTTTACAAATAAAAACAGCCCCGGACTTAACATCCGGGACTGAATAAAAATCTGTTAGTCTCTCTCTTTTTCGAACGAGATAACTTTTCCGCTCTTTGCGTTTATCTTGTACTCATACTCGAATCCGCCGCATTTGAATTCAACATCGTAGTGCGCGGTGAGCGAGTCGGTGTCAAGCTCGGTTTCGAGCTCCGTGACCTGAGCCTCGGTGAGACCCGCATGGTCGAGTGCGGCTTTCTTCGCGGCGTCCGCGGAGACATACTTCGAGGGGTCGGCGGGCTTTGAATCGTCAAGCTCGCGGTCGAAGTCGATTATTCTGCCGTTCTTCGCGTTGACCTCGACTTCGTACTCATATCCGCCGGAAACGAACTCGATATCATAGTGCGGGGTGCGGTCGTCAATATCAAGCTCAGCTTTGGTGAATGTGACCTTTGAAGCGTCGAGAGAAGCTCTCTTGAGCGCGGCGGCCTTTGCCTCATCAACGGAGATGAACTTTGATGTGTCAACTGAGGGCTTCTTATCCACGCGCTCGCGGTCGAACTCGAGAATCTTTCCGCTCTTTGCGTCTATCTCGAACTCATATTCATATCCGCCCGAGACAAATTCTATATCATAGTGCGGGGTGCGGTCGTCCACGTCAAGCTCCGCTTTCTTGAAAGTGACCTTTGATGCGTCAAGGGAAACTTTCTTGAGGGCTATTGCCTTCGCCTCGTCGATGCTGATATAGCCTGAGACATCGGGCTGGGGCTTTGAGGGCTTCGAGGGGTCAGCGGGCTCGACTTCTTTTTTAAGAATGCTGCCGTCCGTTACCGCTATCTCGTAGTCGTATTCGTTCGCCCCGGCGATGAACTCGATGTCGTAGTGGGCGACAAGATCGTCGCTGTCGAGCTTCGCTTCGGTGAACTTCGCGTCGGCTCTTGCAACGCCCGCATCGGCGACTGCAATGTCTATCGCGGCGTCAAGGCTTATCTTCACTTCCTGCTGGATCTGTCCGGAGTTGCCCGAGCCCGTGTCGGGCTTATCCTGCGGCGGCGCGAACGCAGAGAAGATAGCCATAATGACTGACATGAGCGCGACTCCGATGGATTTGAAAATACTTGCAAACATAGTATCTGTCCTTTCTTATCGGGATCGTGTCCCTTAGTACACCCATATAATAACCCGCGAAAATTAAAGAAAGATTAGAGCGCAAAAATTTTTCGGAAAGTTTGAAGTCCGTAAAACAGTGTGCTGTGATGTTGATAAATTGGGATTTGTCCATCCCCGATGTCAAACAATATAAAACAACAAACCGGCCGCAGAAAATCTACTGCAACCGGTTCATTTATTTATGCTGTTATACCGCCGTCAAAAGGTTACGGTAAACTCGCTTCCCTCGCCGTAAACGGAGGAGGCGGAGACTTTTCCGCCGTGGAGCGCCGCTATCTGGCTGACGAGCGAGAGCCCCAAGCCGAATCCGCTTTCGCGGCTGCGGGATTCGTCCGCGCGGTAAAATCTGCCCCATATCTTCGGCAGATCCTCTTCTTTTATCCCTATTCCGTCATCCTTCACCGAGAGCACGATGCCGTTGTCTTTCTTGAGCCTGACTTCGATGTGCCCGTCGTCTCTGCCGTATTTGACGGCGTTCGAGAGCAGATTTTCGAGCATCAGCGATATCAGCTGCGCCTGCGCGGGGATTATAATATTGTCTTCGATGTCCGCAGTGAGCGTGATGTTCTTCGCGGGGACAAAATCGGCGCATGTTTTTTTGACGAGTTCGCTTAAGTCGGTGTCCTCGAGCTTGTAGCGCTTGTCGCCCTGCTCGGTGCGCGAGAGCGTCAGCAGAGCCGTGACGAGCTTCGTCATCTTGTCCGTCTGCTCGTCTATCGACGAGAGCGCTTCGAGCATATCTTCTTCGCTCGCGTTGTCGGACAGCGCGTATTCGCATTCCGCCTTTATCACGGCGAGCGGTGTGCGCAGCTCGTGCGAGGCGTCGGAGGTGAACTGCTTTTCATTTTCGAACGAGGTCTGGAGCCTTGCGAGCATGTCGTTGAAGGTCTCGGCGAGCGTGTATATTTCGCCCGCACTTTTCTCCATTTCTATGCGCTTCGAGAGGTCGGTACCGTCGGTTATCTCATGTGCCGAGCGGCAGATATTCTCAACCGGCTTCATCGTTTTGCGCGATATTAAATACGCCCCGACGGCGGCGATAATAATAAACGCCGGGAGAATGTATATGACCGTCATGGTTATTGCGTCGAACGCGCTCTTGGCGGCGTCGGCGTTGATGAATCCGCGTACCCAGACCGGGGGATAGGTCGAGTTACTGCATATGAATTCAACTTTGAAAACCGTCCTGTCCGCGTTTGCTGGCAGTTCAACGCTCAGCGAGCTGACTTCGTCGCGGGTCAGACCCGCGTGCTCGAGCGCGATATCAATCGCCTTTTCGCTGTTTATTCCGTCCTTGAACTCGGTGCTTTTGTAGACGGGGTCGCTGAGCCCAGACATCGCGGTGTCCGCCTCATATTTGATTATCTTCCCAGAAAAGGCGTCGATTTCGTATTCGTATTTGTTGAAATCGAGACGGGTGTCGTAATAATAATATTTGTTCCCGTCTGTCTCGAATGTTCCGACCACGCCGTTCTTGCGATTCTCGCTGTTTATCAGCGCGGCGGGGGACTCGCCGTCGATATATCTGCCGCTTGAGTCAAAGACATTGCAGTAGACCTCGTCGACGAAGAAGGCAAAATCGTTCTCAATTTCGAGAATGCCGTTCTTGTATTCTATCTCGTCAACATTGCGCTCGACCGTGCTTATCAGCTCATTCTGCAGGCGCGAATCGGCAATCTGCGAGCCTGTTATCAGTATTCCTCCGATGCCGAGGGAGCTGACAACGGCGATGAGCAGCGTTATCCACACCGTTATCCGCAGCTTGAACGAAGAGCGGCGGCGCGCGGGTCTTGTTTTTTTATTTGATGACATAGCCTGCACCCCTCACGGTGTGAATGAGTTTGATATCCTCGCCCTCGTCTATCTTCTTGCGGAGATATCGGATATATACGTCGACAACATTCGTGCCACCCTCGTAGTCGTAGTTCCAAATGTGATCCTCAATTTTCTCGCGGCTGAGTACAACGCCCTTGTTCATCACAAGATATTGCAGCAGCTCATATTCCTTTGCCGAGAGCGATATCTCCCTGCCCGCGCGTTCAACGCGCCTCGCTGCCGTGTCGACTGTCAGGTCGCCGACGGAAATTATACCCGTCTTTTCTCCGTATTTTTTGCGCGTCATGACGCGCAGTCTCGCCGAGAGCTCGTCGAACGAAAACGGCTTTATCAGATAGTCGTCGGCACCGATGTCGAGCCCCGTGACCCTGTCTTCGATGCTGTCGCGCGCCGTCAGGAACAGCACCGGCGTGTCGATGCCGTGCGCCCTTATCTTTTTGACAAGCTCGAACCCGTTCATTATCGGCATCATGACATCGAACACCGCCGCGTCATAGTCGGTCGATGTTATCAGATCATATGCCTCGCCGCCGTCAAAACAGCTGTCCACGCTGTAGCCGGCAGCCTTGAGCTGCTTTGTGATTATCCTGTTGAGACTCTTCTCGTCCTCGGCAAGCAGAATACGCATTGGATCACCCTCCGGTATAATTATACAGATTTTATCATAGCGTGTAAAGATTAAACGAAGATTAGAAAATCGGGCGTGGGTATAAAAATAACACGAACACTGCAAAAGCAGTATTCGTGTCATTGGTGGAGACGAAGAGGGCTTATTCGAACACTTGCACTCTGCTGCAGATGCGGCGCTTTCGATGGATTCGACCGTGTTCTCTGCGTTTTTCGTGCTGTCGGTGCTGTAATTGTAGGTTATAGTGATCTTGTCGTCATATAAAATGACCTTGTGAACAAAGGTGTCGATGATTTTACGCTGGTATTCCTTGTCGTCGACATTGCCGCCGCGAAACTTTTCAAGAAAAAAGATTACCTGCTCGCGTTCGATTGTGGGGCGGGCGACCTTTTCTTTGATGATTTCCGTCTCGAGGTCGCGCTTGGTATCCTCAAGCTCTTCCAGCCGGGAGCGGGTGGTCTCGGTGATTATGCCGGCTTCTATGGCGCGCATGATATTCGCGATTGCTTTGTTGGTGTCCTTGAGCTGCGATTCGAAATAGCGAAGCATCGATTTGTCGTCGTGCTCTGATTTTTGAATTTCGACCACTTTGTCGGCGATGTAGTCTATAACATCATCACGCAGGACATAAGCGGCGGTCAGGGCAGTGACTTCGCGCTCAAGAGCTTCTTTCGGGACGGATTTTTTGCGGCATTTGCTTGATTTAGTCTTTTTGGCGCGGCAGGTGTAATAATACCACCTTGCGCCGTTTTTTCCGGTGCCGCAGTCTCCAATCATCGTCGATTTACAATTGCCGCATATAAGCTTTGACGTCAGCAGAAAGTCAACGTCGCCGCGCCGCGCGGCGGGAGCGTGCTTGTTTGCTTCAAGCCGCTTTTGCACGCGGTCAAACAAATCATTGTCGATGATCTGCGGAACGCCCCCCGGCACGACAATATCGTGCCAGTGATATTCGCCGATATACACGCGATTCCGGAGAATGCGCGAAATGCCGTAGTGCGTGTATTCTTTGCCGCGCATGGTCTTGATGTTGCTCTGCTGCAGATATCGCAGAATGTCCGCTATCTTCTTGCCGCCGTCGTACATTTCAAAAATCGTTCGCACGACGGCCGCACCATCGGGGTCGATGCGATATTTGTGATCCGCATCGACGGTATATCCGGTCGAGAGACCGGAGCCGTTGAACTGGCATTTGAGCGCGCTTTCCCGCATTCCGCGTTTTATGTTTTGCGAGAGGTTCGCGGAATAATATTCGGCGAGACCTTCGAGCACGCTTTCGAGGATGATTCCCTCTGGACCGTCGGGAATGTGTTCCTTTGCCGAAAGCACCCGGACGCCATTCATCCGCAATACCGCTTTGTTTTTTGCGATTTCTTCGCGGTTCCGCCCGAAACGGTCTATTTTCCAAACGACGACGGTTGAAAAGCCATGTCGCGAGCTGTCTCGGAGCATCTTTTGAAAATCAGCGCGGTTATCGTTTCGCCCGGTCTGCTTGCGGTCTATATATGTTCCGACGATGCGCAGGTCATTATCCTCACAAAATCTGGTGCATTCGTGGATTTGTCCTTCGATTGATTGATCCGTTTGATTTGGTCCCGGGCTATACCGGGCATATATCACTGCATTTGTCATACTCTCTCCGCTTTCTTACTTTTCTGTGGCACTTTCTCACTCGTTCCTGTTCTCACGGGAGCGGGCTTTTTAACTTATTTCGCGAATAAGCATACGTGGTACGCCGAGAATGTGATATGTTTCCATATCAACACCCCTTAGCTCTTTGGGTTGATATTCCGGATTCACGGGACTGAGTCTTACCATATCATCAAAAACATCAATGCGCTTGAGCGTGGCGCACTCGCCATCATAGATAACTGCGCCGATGTCACCGTTATGCTCGATACAATTTTGCTTTAAAATGAGTATTTTGTCATTTTCGTGATAAAGCGGATACATAGAGTTCCCATGCACTTTTAATACAAAAAATTCAGCCTGTTTTCTTCCTTTGAGATAAGACACTGGAATTTCTACAGTCTCCCCACTCCAATCCTCATTCGCGATTTCTTCATATCCCGCTGCAATACTTCCGAGAACCGGAAATGTTATGACATCGGTTGCGACCGTTGGGGGAACAAGGTTAAGCGGTTGCATAGGGACGTTTGCGCCCATAAGCCAGGGAATTGATACATTTAATACGGCGGCTATTTTTTCAAGACTGTCTTGACTTGCTTTATACTCGCCTTTTCGATATTGACTAATAGCGCCTTCGTTTACCCCGGAAAGTTTAGAGAGTTCAGAAGCACTCATTTTTCGGTAGCATAACGCCTCATTTAATCTATCCCTAAAAGTTGCTTCCATTGGTGGAAGGCTTGAAGAGTCCTCGCCATCTATTAAATAAGATGTTGTTGTGTTTAATGCTTTTGCGAAATCTGATACTTTACTTTGATTTATGTTTCGAAGCCCCAGTTCGATTTTATTAACAGCCGATGCTGTTTTAAAACCAACCCTTTCTGCGAGTTCTTGCTGGGACATTCCTTTCTCTTCTCTTAATTTTCTTATCCTATCATAGATTGTCATACTCTCTCCGCTTTCTTACTTTTCTGTGGCACTCTCTCGCTCGTTCCTGTTCTCACGGGAGCGGGCTTTTTTATTTATTTTACACATCGGTGCTGATAGGAACCGATATTTTTCTTTAAAGTTTCTATTGACAACCTCAAAAAATGAGTCTACAATATAAATCGAACAAAAGTTCGAGAAAGGAGCCCCGCGAGATGAACAAAGAAGACTTCGCAGAAAAATTAAGTAAACTCTCAGACGAAAATCTTACTTATCTTTTTCTTGCTGCGCAAGCATTGATTCAAGAAGAGTTTCAAGCAAAGCTTGGTTGCGAGGGCTCAACTTTTCATACATTTCGATAAGACCCCGTGTTTTTGCCCCTGCAGAAGCGGGGGTGCTTTTTTTTTCATCACCATTTATATAATCCAAAGAAACTCCAAAGAAATCAGCAAAAATTAGGACAAAACTCATACCGGCTTCTTGTGTTCCATTTTCCCATTTGCTTATTGTTGTTCTGTTAATGGCGGTCCCATATTTTGAGTTAACTGTATCGACAAGCTCTTGCTGTGTAAGTCCCTTTGCCTTTCTTAATTCTTTAAGTTTCTTTCCAAAAATGTGAGTCATTTATACCACCTCAAAAATATGATATCATGCATTTACCGCAAAAGCAACATTTTAATGAAAAAAACTTCCAAAAAGTGTTGACAACGGTACAAAACAGTGCTATTCTAAATGTACCGAAAGCGGTACAAAAGGAGGTGGAGAAATGAAAAGGAACAGACCGAAAAAGCATCCGGAATACTATGCCATCCCTGCATACCAAAGGTTAGCACGTCTATCCGATGAGGATGTGGCAAAGTATTTAGGCGTGACTGTGCGAACCTATAAGGACAAAATAAACGGATATAGCGATTTTTCAAACGCGCAAGGTGAGATGCTTTCGCGCCTTTTAAATCAGCCGCAGAAAAATCTTTTTTTAACTTAAAATGTACCGAATTAGGTACAAATGCGGGCTTTGTAAATGAAAGAGAGGTGGGACTATGACAAAGTTTGAGAAACGAGTAAAAAAAGCTTTTGCGCATATGACGGCAATCATATACGCAAAAACTCATCGAATCGAAACCGTTACGCTTACACAGCCGGCGTACTGCCGCGGAAATAGCAACTGCGGCAGAGACCGACGTGGATTGTGGCATTGTAACTGTCTTAACCAAAGTAAGCAAGAGCCCCAAAAACAGCAGCAACAATAGAGGCTATTGTTGCTACAACGGAAACGACTACAGTAACGATGAAGCGAATCCGATCTGTTTTCTCTTTTGAGGCAGGTGTCTCGACCAGCTGATGAATCTCATCGACACCGGGAAGATAATACCGCTTATATGACAAGTCAATCACCCCCTTTCAAGAGAAAGTATATCACACAAAAAGAAATAAAACAACGAGAAAGGAGTTTCTGCGATGTCTCAAACGGCAGAACTCGACCTGTCGGCGGTGCCTGACAGCGAGATGACGCATTTAGCCCGGTCGACGCTTCGTGCGGTAGAACGGTATTTTGAAATCCCGGGCGTCAGAGAAGAATATGAGCTGTGGCTCAAGAAAAGAAAGACGGCTTAAAGAAGAAAAAGAAAGGAAGAAAAGAAAATGATTGAAAGCTTAAAAAAGACCCGCGCGGACTTTGAACGCGCATGCGACCGTCACGATGACGAAGAAATGGCAAGACTGTCCGGCAAGCTGTGCGCAATGCTTGTGCAGGAGATCATGATGGCATTCGGCGGAGTCAGTATCGCCGACAGCGTTGTGATTTTGGCCGCTTGCAAAATTACGGCGACATTTGTAAAGGACGCCGGAGAAAAATTAGGGCTTTCCGCCGAAACGTTGGAAGCGGGGGCGGATGAACTTGCGGAGTTTGTGAACAAAAAGGCCACAAGAATAATGGTCGCAAAGCCCGCACGCAAGGAGGCTGACAGCGATGACTAAAGACTTGCTTATCATCGGCGCGGTCGTCGCGCTCGTCGCGATTATGATACTCGCGGCTCTGCCGGAGATAACAAGCGCGATGCCGGAGGTCTATTATGTCGAGCCGACCGAGCCGGAGACGGCGGTGGAGGCAAAGGCGGAAACGGTTTTGCAGTCAACTGCAAGCGTCAGATACGCCCTGACCGCCGCCGAGCGCGATGAGGTTGAGCGGGTAGTCATGGTGGAGGCGGGAGCCGAGCCGTACATAGGTCAGATGGCTGTTGCGCAGTGCATCCTAAACGCCTGCGAGCAGGAAAACGCGCGCCCCGCCGAGATTGTCAAACGATACGGCTACACCGACAAGCGCCCCGAGCCGAGCTACAAAGTCAAGAGCGCGGTCTCCGATGTCTTTGACGACGGCGATGTGGCGACGGATGCCGAGATACTGTATTTCTACGCGCCGGAGCTGTGCCAAAGCATATGGCACGAGTCGCAGACCTATGTCTGCACCATCGGCGGACATAGATTCTTTGAGGAGGCAGGAAAATGATTGATAATAAAGACTTTATTGCGGCAATCCACAAGATATCAAAGCAGGCTGAATCTCTCGCCTGCCACAGTTGCGCAATTATCCGCGCCGCGAGGAAACGGCTTGAAGAGCCGGCCGCGTCGCCGTGGATAAGCGTCGATGACAGGCTCCCGGAAGATTGCCAGGTGGTATTAGTAATTGCAAACGGCAGACCACGAGAGCATGTGAGTTTAGTTAATTCCTACGAAATCGCAACATTTTTTATCGATGAAGGTTGGTATTTGGACGAATTTCCGGATTGGGAACAGCCGCAGGTGACATTCTGGATGCCTTTACCGGATTTACCAAGGGAAGCAGAACCGGGGCTTTATCACAAGTATCGCGTATATGACAACGAAAGCGGTGCGTCAATTGACGGATGCTTTGTGCTGCGTCCCGACAAAGATTTTGCGGCACGAGATGCGTTGCGCACATATGCAGCAGCGACAAGCAATGTGGTTCTTTCAAAAGACATAATAAAATTTCTTAAAAGTTTAAATCCGGAGGTATAACCATGGCATTAAAGTTTGCAATTCAGACGGTTTTTGAAATCGCCGTCGTTGTACTTATCATCTACGGCTTTATCCGTGAGGACAAGCTAATCGCCTTTGAAGACAGAGTCAGAGCAAAGAGGAGCGGGCGCGATGCAGGCACTCGAAAAGACCGCTGACGCGCCGGGGAGCGGGCAAAAATGGCGCAGGAAAAAGGTCTGTAAAAGCTGCCATTGGCTGCGGAAAATTGACTGTGCGGGCGACGGCTGGGACGGAAAGTGCTGTGCCTATACCTACATCACCGACCGATTCCGCGAGATCCCCGCGACAAACGATTGCTGCGCATATTATCTCAAAAAGAAAGGAGCAAAAATATGATGAAAGAGAATCATATCTTAATGCACGCCGATGTGCTTGATGCAGTGCTTGCCGACTATAGCGGCCGATTCGTCAGCCGCCGGGATTATAACGACGGCAAGACTTACGGCTATGTAACAAACCTTAAAAATCAGAACATGGCTATCGAGTATACGCACTACAAAAATCAGCGCGGCGAGCGTCATGCGCTGTCCGACAACGAGCGTTTTGACTTTGACAACCAGATGATTAAAAAATACATACCTCAAATGGCAGAGCGGGTCGAGGAAATCGAGCGCGAGGAGGGCTCTGCGCTGCGCTTGCCGATATCCGTGCCGGTGTCGATATATTTTGACAGAAACCGCCGTGGCATGGACGAAAACGGCCGTCCGAGTGAATTTTTGATAATTATCGAAGAAAAAGGAAAAGACCGTAAGCACATCTGGAAAGCTGACGGACGTGAGGCTGTTGTGGCTTATCTTGACGAATACGCGAAAAATGTGTTGCCGAGGCTCGACAAATATGAAAAAGGACGCCCTGCGGTAACAGGACGCCCAAATGATGTTGAAACAACACCAAACACTATTAACAGTATAACACCGCTGCCCGAAGATGTCAACGGGGGCGCGATATGAAAATACGATCTTACAGATGCCCGAAATGCGGGCGTGAATATAACTTTGCCGACAGCAACAAAACAAGACTCTGCCGCGTTTGCGGGTGCGAACTGGACAGCCTGACTGTCTACTCGACGGACGGCGGGAGCACCGAAAAAGACCAGGCAAGCGCGACCCGCCGCGAAAACCGCGAAGCGGAGGAACAGGAGGCGCTTTTTGTGTGGGCGGAATATCAGTCCGCCGCACACACGGAACTGAAGCTTTTATACCACATACCGAATGAGGGCAAGCGTAGTGTCTCATATGGTGCAGCGCTCCGGCGGCAGGGAATGAAAAAGGGCGTGCCCGACCTCTGCCTGCCGGTCGCCCGGGGGAAATACCACGGCTTGTACATCGAAATGAAAGCCGGCCGAAACAAGCCGACGGTCGACCAGCAGTGGTGGCTTGAAGCGCTTGAGCGACAGGGTTTTCGCGCCGTGTGGTGCTCCGGCTGGGAGCGGGCGAAGGAAGAAATATCGGAATATTTAAATTTAAAGGAGATAGACAAATCATGATTACAAACGTCGAAGTAACAAAGCTTTTGCAGCACCCGAACAACCCGAGGAAAAATATCGGCGATGTCACCGAGCTGGCGGAATCCATCAAAGCGCGCGGTATTTTGCAGAACCTGACGGTCGTTCCGGCCGAAAACGGCATGTATACCGTTATCATCGGGCACAGACGACTCGCGGCCGCAAAGCAGGCGGGACTGACTGAGGTTCCCTGCGCCGTGGTTGATATGGACTATAAAACGCAGCTGTCTACGATGCTGCTTGAAAATATGCAGCGATCTGATTTGACAGTTTATGAGCAGGCACAGGGTATGCAGATGATGTTTAACCTCGGCGTGCCGGTTGCCGAAATCGTCGAAAAGACCGGCTTCGCCGAAACAACCGTGCGTAAGCGCCTGAAGATAGCTACTTTGCCGACAGAGCAGATGCAGCAGGCGGTGGAGCGCGGCGGAAAGCTTGAGGATTATGTGCAGATAGCGGACATAAAAGACGAAAAAGAGCGCCGCGAACTGCTGAAAGTAATCGGAACACGCGAGTTTGAGTTCAGCCTTACTCGCGCGAAGAAGCGACAAATTGAAGCCGAAAAAACGCCGCTTGTCAAAGCCGAGCTAAAGTCAATCGGCGCGAAAGCCGTAAAAAACCAAATCTACAGCACCGCCTACGAGCGGGTCAAACAGTGTGCGATTATAGACTGGAAAGAGGGAACTTTTAAAAAGCCCAAAAACAAAGAGGAACTTTTTTGGGAAATATCATATGGCACGGCGTACCTTATGCGCAAAAAGGCCAAAGTACCAAAGAAGAAAGAGAAAAAATCAGAATGCGAACAGCGCATAGACAGTGCCAACCGTGAGCTCAAGCGTTTGACGGAAACGGCGTATGAGTGCCGCGTAAACTTTGTCAAGAACTTTACCGCCGTTGAAAAACATAAAGAAACAATCATCAAGTGGCTTGTACAGTTCGCGGGTCGTATAATAACGGGCTATTGCTCGTGCGACAGAAAATATATCAATTCCGAGATTGGAAGCGATGAAAAGTATTCTGTAGATGCGCCGAAATGGCGGCAGTTTATCGCCGAGGACAAGCGTGCGCCGATAGTTGTTGCGTATGCGCTTGCCGGAGACGATGAGAACAGAGGCTACTATACCGCCGGGTGGTATGCATCAAACAACGCTAAATCAGCACCGGAATACAGAGGGAACCAAAGCCTTGACAGAATTTATGAGTTTCTTTGCGAGCTGGGCTATGAGATGTCCGAGACGGAGCTTCAGCTCCAGAGCGGCGAACATGAATTGCTGAAAGGAGAATGAGTATGGATTGCAGTAAAACAATAAATTTCCTTATGGCGCAAAAAAGACTTTGCAGCTCTCAAGGCTATTGTCAACAGCGTAATAAAAACGATAACTGCCCGCTGTACGCTTTTTGCAATCGTAGTCCCAACAACTATTCCGTCGCGAAAGTCAAAGAAGCGATTGAAGCCATGCAGAAATGGATCGACGAACACCCGGGAAAAACCTACGCGCAGGACTTTTTTAAAAAGTTTCCGGAAGCCAAGCCGGACGCATACGGTGTGCCGAGGATGTGCCGCGCAAATTGCTACGGCGGAAGCTGTCGTCAGCCCTCGCCGATTGATTCAAATCAAGAAAAGTGTAAATGCTGTTGGGACGAACCTATGGAGGTCATAGACGATGAATAAAAAGAAAGCCAGAATCATGATGTGTACGCATTTCAACTGCGACCACCGTCGTGGGAATTACTGCTGTTTCCAGTGTCAGAAAATCGGCACTTGTAAAAATCCTTGTTATAACAGCCCGCTTAAATGCGGACTGGCAAAGGAGGTTGAACATTATGAAGAATCTGACGCTTGAACAGCTGATCCGGGCGACCGAACTCTGCGGAGCGGGCGCACCCGGATCTTGTCAGGAATGTCCCTGCTTTGACCCGAGCGGAGATTTTGAGTGCATTGAATACCTTATGTCGCAGGCTGCGGCTGCGCTTAAAGAGTACTCCTGCAACGGCGGAGGGGAGTTATGACAAAGTCAATTTTGCTGAGTGTCAGACCGCGATATTGCGAACTGATAGCAAGCGGAAAGAAAAAAGTCGAACTTCGAAAGAGCGAACCAAAAATCAAGACACCGTTTAAGTGTTATATTTACTGCACCAAAGGTGGATGTGATGCAAAGAAGAAGGGACAACATCTCTTTTGCGGTAGAGTTATTGGAGAATTTGTGTGTAACGCTATTTTTCCAATTGCTTTTGAATATCTCGGTGCGCAAGAAATACCGGAAATAGAAGTCCCCCTATTTTGCCTTACGGATAAACAAGTTATAAGTTATCTTGGAAACGGCAAGGTGGGATTCGGTTGGAGTATATCTGACCTTGTTATTTACGACGATCCAAAAAGGCTTGGCGAGTTCGGGCTCAAACGACCGCCGCAAAGTTGGTGTTATGTGCCCCAAGGAGGAACAAAATGACGAAAGTTGAAATGCTTATTCTTACTGCTCTTTTGGCGAATTTAGCAGTAATGGTTATTAATCTGGCACGCGACCTGATGATATGGGTTAAAAAGAATCGTCGCGAACGCTCCATCAATAGGAAAAACGAGCAGCTTGAAAAAATTAAAGAATTAACGAACCAAATGTGCTTTGAACGCAAGACTAATAAAGAGCTTATCAAAAAGTGTCAAGAACTTCTTGAAAGCAAAAACGAGCTTGTCAAAAAATTAAGAGAAAGCACTACAAACAGCAAACTCAAATTGTGCCCGCAGTGCGGCGGAGAAGTCGCACTTTTGTATGATGCATGTGTCAACGGTTACTACATTGTCCCGAAAGAAAAAAATAACTGTGGTTATTGCAAGAGCTTCGGGACTGTGTGTGACGACAGGGAAGAGGTAATTAAACTTTGGAACAGTTTGGGCGACCTTTGGATTAAAACAGAAACGGGAGTTTAATATGAAAATCAAAAAAATTATAAGTCTGTGCAAGGCGAATAAGCACATATCGCTGTACGATATGACAACGCAGATGCTCGGCGACGGCCTCGCCGCCTACTATCTTAACGACTGCCCGGTGTTTTCAATCGACTCGCTTATGACATCTTTCGATATCACACCGACGCAGGCGGACAAAATCGTGCAGCGGTACACCGCCGAGCCGCCGGAAGCGTTTTTAAAGATGGTCAAAGACGAATTTGACGGAGAAGAGCGCTGCGATCCTCTGCCGATATCTCTGCGGATAGGCTCTTACGACTATATACCGTATAAGACTTCGGCCGGAATAGAGTTTGTCGAATCGAAATATCTTGAGCCGCTTGATGTGGACGAGTTTGAGCTGTACTACCGTCAGACCGTGGCCGGCGCGTTCTTTGCGGCGAAAGCCGGATTCTTTGTGATGGCGATTATCCCAATCAGCACAACGCGGGTGCTGACGGAGAACACTGTCGGATATCTCGACGAGCTTTCGTCGATGAGTTCGATAAAGTACGAAAATTTGAAATGAGGATGTGAGAAGCGGTGCGAGTCAAGAAACGAATATTTTCCGGCGCGGTTTGCGAGCAGGAAGTTTACACGGTTTCTGACCGCACCGCCAATGTCGCAAAAGCGCAGTACAAGCCGGTGCTCCGCACGGACGAGGAGCGCGAGCGCCACAATCTGATGATAGCAAGACGGAAGCACGCGCGAGTTTTCAACGAGAATTTCTCGCCGACTTCCCTTTATTCCACTCTTACCTTTGACAATGACCACGAAGTACACGACTGGGGCGAAGCGCGCCGGTTGCGTACATTATATAAACGCAGACTGCAATACGCGTGTCCCAAAGCAAAAATCAACCTTTACATGGGACGCGGCAGAAACACGAAAAGAATACATTTTCATATGGTCTCCGACGGCGTGCCGGAAGAGATCATTAAAGCGCAGTGGATCTATGGCGATATCGTGCAGATAGAGCACCTGCGCAAGCACAACTATTATAACGGTATAGACCACGGTTGTGATTACACCGGTCTTGCCAATTACTTATTTGACCATTGGACGCCCGAACAGGGCACTAAACATAGATATCTATCGACCCGCAACATGCGGCAGCCGGCCAGCGAGGACGCAAAGGTCGCGCTCCGGAGCTACAGCCCCGACAGCCCGCCAATCGCCCCGAAAGGCTATCGCCTTGTCGAGTGCATTCAAAACAGATTCGGATATATGTGTTTTAAATACATAAAAGAGCCCGAGGACGAGCCGCCGAATCGACCGAGAAAAAGAAAAAACTGCTGACGGATGTCAGCTTTTTAAAGCCTTGTAAATGTGTCAAGTTTCACGACGAAGAGGAGGAAATAAGATGAACAAAACAAGAGCAGAAAAAGCACTTGAATTTTTTGAGGCAGAGATGAGCCGAGGGAAGTGCTTTGATGAGTGTCCGCAATGCAACGCGATGGAGTGCGCGATTGAAGCGTTGAAAGAGCACATCGCTGCCGAAAAAATTTTGCATTGCAAAGACTGTAAAAAACTTTGTCAATTGCGAAACTTATAGCTATTGCGAAGAATATGGCGGACTTGTGAAAGAGAACGACTATTGCAGCCGGATAGAAATAAAAGCGAAAAGAGGCGAAGGTAGACAATGAGAGAAATACTGTTTAGAGGTAAAGATTTTTCCGGAGTCATAAATCATAGTTGGTGCTTTGGCAGTTTGGACACAACTGAGGACGGCAGAGCAATAATTATATATCCCGATAGGTTTGGAAACAAATGTCGAATTTTTGTTAATCCTGAAACTGTGGGGCAATACGCAGAATTAAAGGATAAAAACGGCACAAAGATTTTTGAGGGCGATATAGTAAAGAGATTTTGGTTTGGCAAAATGTGCATTTATCAAATTGACTATGACAACGGTCTCGCAAGTTTTATCGGGCGAGCGGGCATGAAATTTACAACATTTGACTATGATTCGGCCGAATTTGAGGTTGTCGGGAATATACACGATAACCCAGAGCTGTTAAGGGGAAACGACAATGCCGAGAGATAAGGATTTGCCAAAAAAATATGACATACCCCGCGAACGCTATCGGGAGCTGAAATACTTTTGCCTACAGTATCCACGAAAAAAGGAGCGGGCAAAAGATACATATGCTTTATCAGCGGCGGCGCCATCCGGGATGCCGTCCGCTTCGGGCTGCTCTGATCCGACGGCAAAAAGGGCAGAAAGCCGGGAGCGGGAAAAGAAAGATGTCGCGCTAATTGAGCGGTGCGTGAAGCTTGCCTGCGGCTCTGATGTCGGACTGATAACACCGTTGCTCAAGAACGTCACGCAGGGGACGCCGTATGAATATATGCCGGTGCCGAGCGGGCGCAGGCAGTTTTATAATCTCCGCCACAAATTCTTTTGCATCCTCGACCGCGAGCAAAAATAAAAGAGTGCACAAAGGGGACCAACTTGAGCCTATAATGGGTATTGTAGAGTACTCTGATAAGCAAAAAGCGCGGAATTCCGGATTTTTTGAATCACTGGAGGAAGTGTAACTTGGAGTACTTAGACAAGATATTTCTCGGCGACGGAATCGCCGGGATGAAAATCTATCCCGACAACAGCATTGATATGATTCTTTGCGATCTGCCATATGGTATGACGGACTGCGCGTGGGATAACGCGCTGGACTTTGGCCTTTTGTGGTCGCAGTATTGGCGGATTCTGAAAGACAACGGCGCTGTGGTGCTTACGGCCGCACAGCCGTTTACGACCGACGTCATTAACAGCTGCCGCCGATTTTTCCGCTACTGCTGGTATTGGCAGAAAAATATGCCGACCGGATTTACCTTTGCAAAATATCAGCCGATGCGCTGCATCGAGGATGTTTGTGTTTTTTACAAAAAAGCGCCGACATACAACCCGCAAGGCATCAAGCACCTTGAGAGGCCGATAGTTACAAAAGGCAAACGCGAAACGGACGGCATCTACAAAGACAGCACTCTCGGCAAAGACTCACTGCGATATGTGACCGGATATCCTCGGAATCTGCTACAAATCAACTGCGAGCGGGGCTTGCACCCGACGCAAAAGCCGGTTGCGCTGTTTGAATACCTCATCCGCACATACACCAACACAGGCGACACCGTGCTTGACAATTGCACGGGGAGCGGGACGACCGCCATCGCCTGCATCAACACCGGACGGCATTACACCGGGTTTGAGAAAGATGAGCGATATTATCGCGTCGCTCAAAACCGGATCGCCGAACGGCTGAAACAGAGTTCCACATAATTCTTTTCTCCTTTCTTCCCGCCTTGCCCTGCGGCGGGTTTTAATAGCAGGGCTTTTATACAAAAGCACATGGGCAGCGGCTGTCCAGAGAGTAGGCGAGGTCCGATTCCTCAAGGTGTTTTGTTCGACTCAAAGCATCATAGGTTCAAAACTCTCATGCATTTAGTTTCTGCCGCCAAGAGGGCGAGGAAGCGCGAGAAGTTAAGCATCGGGCGTTCCGGGACGAATCGGGCGCACAAGTTTGCGGACGGTAAAACGATGGCTGATGACAAGACGCAGCTCGGGCGGCACATATGGCAGCATACGGTTATCTCCGGGGCTCCCATCCCCCGGAGGCGCGGTTTGACTCCGCGCGCCGCCAACACCTTCATTTGACGCACCTCTCTGTGAGCCGAGAGGTGCGCTTTTACAGTCCGTTTTGTTGGACAGTGAAAACTTGAAAGAACTTTGATTTTGTGATATACTCGAAAAAAAGACGAGGGAGAATCACGAAATGAATGTTTTTAAGGTCGGAGAGGAAACACACATCCTTGACGGATATAACGAAGATTGTACTGTGTTTGAGGTCGATGAAGCGGGACTTAATATTTTTTATTACTACAGCTCACCGACCGAAGAAGAAATGCGGGCTTTCGAGCCCGGCGTTCCCGGTGAAATTCGCTTGGCAAGAATAGACGATATACTTTTCCTGTTCTGCAAGCTCGGAACGCTTGCCTGGGCGGAAATGCCGTATGCTATTCAACTTAGCAAGCTGACAAATCTTCCAAAGCCAGAAGAGGGCGAGGGTTACAACCTTACGATCATGCTTATTGATCGGGATATTTCAGTTATCAAAAAGATTCGAACGGTCGGTCTCAGCACGAAATTTTCGGAAGCGTTTCGGACGGAAGCGTCAAAAGACATGGCAGATGTTCTTTTTGCGCCGACGTACCGCATGCATGTGCGCGAGATTCAAGCTGCATATCCGACGTGGCTGCTTGTTGCCAAGAGCAGAGTAGGATATGAGTTTGGCGACAAAGAAAAATAACATGAGCAGCCTTTTAGGCTGCTTTTTTCATGGTGAAAAAATGGAGCACAAAGTATTTACTCAGCCGAAAAAGCGGCAGAGTTTTAACATTATGCGCGAAAACGCGATAATAGAAGACCTGACTCCAAAGCTTCCGGAAGACGAAAGCTTTGTGTATATTACATCCGGCGGGTTCAGCTCGATTGCCTTTATCGTTTGGATTACCGGTCAGACGCGCATAAAGAGTCTGTTTGCGTCAACGCTGCGCGTCGGTGTTCGGCAGGCGCAAATGCTTGACGGTCTGCGCAATGATGGCAGATTGGACAAGGTTGATTTGCTCGTCGGCGGTGCGATGAAAGATAACTGCGAGCATAATCGCGGGTATGGATATCTCGAGCAGATAACAGACATATTCAACGCAAACGGTTGGACCGTGAATATGTATAACAACCATTCCAAGGTGATGCTTTTCGATACCGATGCCGGAAAGTTTGTTATCGAATCTTCCTCAAATCTTAACGAAAATCCAAAAGTTGAGCAGTTCCGCTTGGAGAAATCAGCGGAACTGTTCGAATTTTACAGCTCGTTTTTTCGAGAAATAAGAGATGAATACAAAAAAATTATTTAATTTATAACAGCATTATAAAACTCTCACGCGCGCGACAAATTAAAAGCCTTTGTGACTTTTATAAAACAGAGGGGGTGGCAAAGTCGAATGACAGAGCGGATGATTGCTTTTTGTGATGAGTTTGTTAAAAGAAAAAGAGCATACGGGGCAGCACGCGAGTCGGCTATTGCTGCCGGTTATTCCGAAAGGTCGGCGGCGACGATGGCGACATATATTTTAAAACGCCAAGATGCGCAGGAATATATGGCACGACGAGAGGAAGAAATCGCGGAGAGTATCCGGCGTCGCTTTTTGTATGATGCCGCCGATGCCCAGGAAGCAATGGCGGGAATTTTGAAGAAAAAGTATGCCGATGACCGTGATATTATCGCGGCCGCAAAGGATATTCTCGACCGAGCGGGTTTTACAGCGGTTGAAAAGAAAGAAGTCTCCGTCAACGCGCCGCAGATTATCGACGATATAGGGGGCGGCTAACATGGCCGTCAGGCTTACTGACATAATCGCGCCGTCGTTTTATGAGGTGCATCGCGATGTGTGTGCTGGTCAGCATACGCACTATGTGCTTAAAGGCGGGCGCGGAAGCACGAAGAGCAGCTATATATCGCTTGAAATTGTCTGCGGCATCATTAAAAACCCTGACGCGCACGCGATCGTGTTCCGTAAAATTGCAGACACGCTGCGGGACAGTGTTTTTGCACAAATGCTGTGGGCTATTGAGAAACTGGGCGTGTCGCAGTATTTTAAAGCGACGGTCAGTCCGATGAAAATCACATATCTGCCGACCGGGCAAACGATTATGTTTCGAGGTCTTGACGATCCGATGAAAGTCAAGTCCATAAAAATCCCGTTCGGCTATTTTCGTTATATCTGGTTCGAGGAATGGAATCAGTTTTCCGGGATGCGGGAAACCGATAATGTGCTGCAGTCGGTCATGCGCGGCGGCAGTAAATTCGATGTTTTTTATTCGTACAATCCCCCTGAGTCGCTGCGGGCGTGGGTGAATGATGAGGTGCGCGTAGAGCGCGCCGACCGCCTGGTACATCACAGCACATATTTGACTGTGCCGCAGGACTGGATAGGCGCGCCGCTGCTGTTGGAGGCGGAGCACCTAAAACAGCACTCGCCGGAACGATATAGGCACGAGTTCCTCGGGGAAGTCACCGGCACGGGCGGCGAGGTATTCCGGAACATCAGTATCCGACCCATCAGCAATGAAGAGATTGCGCGGTTTGACCGTATCAGGCGCGGCATAGACTGGGGCTATGCGGTTGACCCGTTTGTTTTTATATCGTGCAACTATGACAAGCCGCGCAGGCGGCTGTACATATACGACGAAATATACGCGGCGGGCATGAGCAACAGACTTGCCGCCGACCGTATAAAATCTCGTGGAGTTGCCGGCGAAATTATCGCAGACTCCGCCGAACCGAAGTCTATAGCGGATATGTATGAATATGGCCTGAGAGTCAGAGGCGCACGCAAGGGTCCGGACAGCGTGAAGCACGGCATAGAATGGCTGCGCGACCTCGACGAAATAATAATAGATCCCGCCCGCTGTCCAAACGCGGCGCGGGAATTTTCATCGTATGAGCTCGAGCGGGACAAGGATGGCAACTATAAAGCGAACTATCCCGATAGAGACAACCACACGATTGACGCCACGCGCTACGCCACAGAGAACGACCAGCAGAATGTGAGGGTAACTTAATGATTAACAATATGGACTTGATAAGAGAAAAGCTCGCGTATCACCATACGGCTACGGACGATGAGATTATCAAAACCGTGCTTAAAAATGCGCGGGAAGACCCGGAGTATCTGGCGGCATGCGAGGGACTCCGATATTATCGCGGTATGCAGGACATTCTGCAGAAAGATTTTCGCGAGACGGTCGTTTACGAAGAAGACGAAAACAGCCCGGCGGGCATAAAGCGCGGCGGTGTTAAGATAATCAATGAAAACAATTCGAATCACCACAATGTGCATAATTTCCATGCGCTGATGGTCGATCAGAAAGTCGCGTACATCCTCGGCAAGCCGCTTTCCGTCTCCGTCGAGGGTGCAAATGACGGAGCGGGCAGTGTGGATGAAAGCCTGAAAGCTTTTGAGGACGCTGTCACCGCAGTGACCTCAGACGAGGCTTTTGTTGACATGCTCCCCGACCTCGCGACAAATGCGTCGAATTGTATCGTCGGATGGCTGCATGTCTATTACTCGGCAGCCGGCAAGCTTTGTTTTGTTGTTATCCCAACAACGGAATGTATTGCCTGCCGCGATATGAGCTATCAGCAGGTGATTACCGACTTTTTCCGCCACTATAAAATAACCGTCGTGCAAAACGGCACAGAGACGGAGCGGGAGCGGGTAGAGTGGTGGACTGCGACAGGGGTAAAGCGCTATGTCGAAAACGATGCCGGAGAGTTCGTGCTCGAAAGCAACAGCCCGCATTGGTATAACGAGCAGATAATCAACGACGAGCGCGTTTCGGTTGAGGCGAAGTCGTGGGGAAGAATTCCGTTTGTGCCACTTTATAACAACTCTGCGCATCAGACCGACCTTTCGCGCATCAAAGGGCTACTTGATGCATATAACCTGATATCTTCTGCGTCGACGAATAATCAGATAGATCTCGTCGAGCTCTACTGGATGATACAGGGATACGGCGGAGAGACTGCAAAAGCGATACAGCAGAAGCTGCAGATAAACAAGGCAGTGTCAATAAGCGATCCGTCCGGCAAGATAAGCGCGGAGCAGGTCACGCTGAATGTCACCGAGCGCCTCGCCTGGCTCGATATGCTGCGCCGGGACATATACCATATAGGGCGCGGTATTGATATGAACGATGAAAAGCTCGGCAGCGCGCCGTCAGGCGTCAGTCTGAAATTCCGCTACACCCTGCTTGACCTCAAGGCTGACCCGCTTGTCTCGAAGTTAAAGGTCATGCTGAAAGAGCTGTCATGGTTTATTACGCAGGATATCAACCTGAAGAACGGTACCGACTATGACTATACGCTTATCAAATACGATGTCCACAAGTCGATGATAGTCAATGACGCGGAGACGGTGGATATAATCCAGAAGTCGCAGGGGCTTGTGCCCGATAAGATGCTTTTAGCAAAGCACCCGTTTGTTGATGATGTCGCGCAGGCGTATGAAGAGCTGCAGAAGCAGCGCGAGGAAAACGCAAAGATGTTTATCGGCGACGATGACGACAAGGACGATTCCGAAAAGGATGATGAATAATGCGCTCTGATCTCTATTGGGAGGAGCGGGCACTGCAGCGCGAGGAATATGCCCGACGTGCCTCGACACGGGTTATAAAGACAAAAACCGTCAAGTTATACGCCAAGGCGCAGAAAGACCTCGACGCCCGCATAAACCGGATATTTTCGCGTTATGCGGCAAACAGTGAATTGACGCCGGAAGAAGCTCGTCGGATGTTGAACACCAAAGAAGCGGAAGCGGAATTGGAAGCACTGCGCAAAGAGCTCAATAACATAAAAGACCCGGTCATAAAGAGAAAAGCACTTGCTCGTCTCAATGCGCCGGCATACGCCGCGAGGATAAACCGCCTTGAGGCTTTGAAAGCCAATATCGAGACGGAAACGGCATTGCTTGCTGACCGGGAGAAGCGGGAACTCAAGCGGCTGCTTGAAGACGTGAGCGGGGATACATACTATCGCAGCATATATGACACGCAGATCGGCACGGGATTAGGCTTTGAGTTCTCAGCCCTGTCGAAAGGTGCCGTAAACACCATAGTAAATGACCGATGGAAAGGCGCGAATTTTTCCGACCGTATCTGGCAGAACACATCCGCGCTTGCCAACAGCGCATACGGTATTGTGGCGCGTGGAATTATGACGGGAGCGGGTCCGCAGGTAATGGCGCGCCAGCTCGCCGACGCTATGCAGTCCGGAATGTACAGCTCGATGCGGCTGATACGCACCGAGACGAACCGTGTGCACAACGCCGCTGAAAAAGCGGCATACGAAGAGGAAGGCATAACGGAATACAGATTTCTCGCCACCCTTGACGGGCGCACCTGCGATGTCTGCGGCGCTTTAGACGGCAAGACTTTTCCGGTCTCCGAAGCGAAAGAGGGCATAAACTATCCGCCGCTCCATCCGAATGACCGTTGTACTACGACGGCAGTCATAGAGGGACAAAACCGAGCTGAACTCAAACGCCGGGCATTGGATCCCGAGACCGGGAAAACGGTGCTTATTCCGGCAGAAACGACATATGAGGAGTGGCTTGCGGATAATATAAATCCTCTTACCGGGAAGCTTAAATATTACCCGCCCAAGACTTTGACACAAGTGTCCTCCTACAATAGAGATCAGTTCGAACGGTATTCGGCAGTCTTAAAAGAAAATGTGCCGGATTCTCTTGATGAATTCTTAAAAATAAAGTATAATGATCCTGAGAAGTGGAAGACGCTCAAGAGGCAATACCGCTTGGTGAATCAATACAAGATAGATTCAGGCAATTTATCTACTGATGAAATCTTACGGTTTGATAAAAAGGTTATTTATGAAAAAAGACTCCAGTTCACGAGCAAATACAAAAGAAGCGGAAACGTTGCCGGTGCATATATCGATGATGATTTTGACAATATGTACTATGCACACAGCCAAATAGATGAAGGGACAAAAGGATATAAGGGAACCAATAAATTGGTTGAACTTAAAACAAATCGTCGCTTTGAATATATTGATGTGTTAAAGACTGACGGAACTGTACGACGAGGAACTTTTAGAGATACAGAAGCAAAGCTTTTTGAACATTTTGCAGATTTATATGAAGAAAAGCCTTTCAAAAAAATCTGTATGCTTTCTGAACGGGGAATGTGTGACAGTTGTAAGGGCGTAATGCAGCAGTTTAAAGATCTTCATCCGGATGTCGAGATAAATGTCGTTTCAAATAAGACGGTTGAAGGTGATGTCTGGAAAAGGAGGATGAAAAGCAAAAAATGAAATACGATTTTGATTATTTGGGAACCAAAGAGCTATTCGACGATTGTTTAAAGGCGTGTTGGGAGTTTAAGAGTGGCAGCTACCTCGAAGATTGTTATCTCCCGGAGTTTAAAGAAAGCTCTCTTGCTGAGGCTGAACGACTTAATGTTCTTCTTCCGCTGATAAAGTGGGAAGTGGACAACAACGATCTCAGCGAAGCTATGAGCGACGAGCTCTATCTCTACTATGAAGATTTGCTCAAAGGTCGCCTCGACGGAATACTGGACGAGGAAGAAGCCCCGATTATCATAAAAGACCTCACCGAGAGCTATATAAAAGCTTTCGGAAAAGATACTCTTGATGAAGAGGATCAATAATAAATAACAAGCCGCCAAGCGAAAGCGAGGCGGTTTTGTCATATCACAACATAATAATTACAGCGTTTTGCAGTCAAATGCAAAGCGTTGTTTTTATATCCAAATTTATCCGCCACCCGGAGCAAAATGGTGTCGCGCAATATTGGGACTGGCCAAGTAAAAAGGGAGCGCGGGAAAGGACAGACATGGACTGGCTTAAAGACATTTTAGGCGACGCACACACCGAGGACATCGACAAGAAGATAGCGAGCTATATCGGCAAGAACTTTGTTTCAAAAGCAGATTTTCGCGCCGAGTCCGATAAGGTCAAGAACCTTGAGGGTCAGATAGCAGAGCGGGACGGTCAGCTTGAAGAGCTCAAAAAGGTTGATACCGCCGGGCTGCAGGCAACGATTACACAGCTGCAGAACGAGAACAAGCAGGCTAAGGCTAAGTATGACAGCGATATCGCCGCCATGAAGCTTGACTCCGCTATCGATGCCGCTATTACAGCCGCCAAGGGCAAGAACGCAAGAGCGATAAAAGCTTTGATAACGCCCGGCAGCGTGAAGCTCGACAAAGACGGCAAGCTCGAGGGCTTTGACGATCAGCTCAAAGCAATCAGAGAAAGCGACGCCTATCTCTTTGACAAAGTCGAAACCAGACAGAGGGGCGGAGACCCCGACCACGGCGGCGGAGACCCCGAACCGGGCGAAGCCCCCGAAAACTATGCCGATTATGTAAATTGGCGCAAAAATCAGTAAAAACGGAGGATTTAACAAATGTCAAACAAATTTCTGACTCCTCAGATAGTCGCGAACGAGGCTCTTATGGTGCTCGAGAACAATCTCGTTGCTGCCGACCTTGTCCATAAGGACTATTCCAAGGAGTTCGCACACGTCGGTGATACCATCACCATCCGCAAGCCCGCGAAGTTTTGCGCGAAGAACTTCGTCGGCGAGACCGTAGATCAGAACGTGAACGAGGGCAGCGTCAAGGTGACCCTCGACCATCTCCGCGATGTCACCGTTCCGGTCACTTCCAAGGAAATGACCCTCGACATCAAGTCATTTTCTGAGCAGATCATCTCTCCCGCGGTGCAGGCCATATCCCAGGCTATCGACAGCGATATTATTGCTGAGGGCATCGCGAATGCCGGCAACACCGTGAGCGGCACCGCGAACGCGACCGACCTCAAGGACATTGCCAACATTGCCAAGGCGTTTGACCTCAAGGGCGTGCCGATACAGCAGCGCAGACTGCTCGTCAACCCGACGCACAAGTATCGCTATCTGACCACGGATAACCTCTCAAAGGTCGCATACGCAGGCAATTCCGACGCCCTGCGCTCAGCAGAGCTCGGCTCTATCTATGGTCTTGACACCTATATGTCGCAGAATGCCCCCGATACCCTCGCGGCAACTGCGGGCACTGCGACCGCTGCAAAAGTCTCCTGCACCGCCGGCGCGACCAAGGTCGCACTCTCGGATGTCACTGCGGCGACCGGCACCTTTAAAAAGGGCGACGGCTTTATCCTCGACGGCTATCTTTACAGATTTGCCGCCGATGCAACTGCCGCAAGCAGCGCGGTCGCTGAGGTCGCGATAGACCAGCCTATCCATCGCACCATTGCTTCGGATGCGGCGGTTACGGTATATCTCGTCAAAACGACCCATTCCCTCGCATTCCACCGCAACGGCCTTGCACTCGTTACCCGTCAGCTTGAGCTGCCTATGGGCGCGAATAATGCGGCTATTGCGTCGAGCAGGAACGGTCTTGCTATCAGGGTTGTATATGACTACGACATCAAGCACAAGACCGACCGCGTCAGCTTCGATATCCTGTACGGCGTCAAGACCCTTGACAGCGACATGACTGCAAGGCTGGTGGGCTGATATGACGGAGCAGAACAAGGCCGACCTCATAGCCCGGATGCGCGTGATGTTGGGTAAGGAAATGTCGCTGCCGGCTGCCCGGTATCTGCTGGATAGCGTCGAGTCCAAGGTATTGCGATATACCAAGCGGCATGAGCTTGTCCCCGGTCTTGATCTGCTTGTGGCGGAGATAGCCGCGCAGCGTTACCGCACGCAGCAGCCGGGCTCTACCGATGCGGCGCAGACCGTCGCGAGCATAACGGACGGCGACCAGAGCGTGAGCTTTAAGCACAGCGACTCAGACCTCGCCACGGCGGCGGAGCTGAGCGACAGCGAAAAGGCGATGCTCAATGAGTGGAGGAGGCTTTTCTGGTGAAGATCCCCGACGCCTTCAGACGCGCACAGCGCGCCGTATTCCAGGACAAAACAGTCGAGCATTATAAAGCCGTCAAACAGACGGGAACGCTCGGCAGTGAAACAGTGAAGCCCGCAGAAACACCTGCGGGCTCTTTTACTGTCAACTTCCGACTCGTTACCGACGCTATGCAGGCGCAGGAATGGGGGCTGCAGTGCAACAAAGACGCCACTTTTTCAACATCCGATACGCTCGCCGTTGAAAAGGGTGACTATGTGAAACACGGCGGCGCTTATTACCGAATTACCGAGATCCAGCCGCACGACAGCCACACGCTGTATCTTTGCAAGGCGGTGAGCCGATGAGCATTGAAATTAAGGGTCTCGGCGAGCTGGCTAAAAAGCTCGCAAAGCTCGGCGGCACTGATACCGCTATTTCAAACGGCACGCGCGAGGCGGCGCGAATAGTCAACAACAGCGCAAAAGAGTTGTGTCCAGTAGATAACGGCAATTTGCGCGCGTCGCTGCATACCGACTACAAGCGCGAGGGTAGCAAGCATATCGGCAGCGTATTGACCAATGTTGAATACGCCGCCTATGTGGAATTCGGTACGGGTCCCAAAGGTAACGGCACATATCCTTATGAGCTCCCGGGCGGGATCCATTACAAGGCGGACAAGTGGCGCGGCAAAATCCCTGGTGTCGGCTGGCGAATGATAAGCGGACAAAAGGCGCAGCCGTATCTTTATCCTGCGCTTATAAACAATCGCGAAGCAATACTCGAGTGCTATAAGCGCGCGATACAACAGGAAATAAATCGTAAAGGCGGTCAGAAAAATGGTTGATATCGAACAGGTGACTTATGATGTGCTTTCACTCGCTGTACCGGGCGTGAAATGGTCTGCGGAATATCCGCAGAGTTTTGAACGGCACGGTTTGATAAAGCAGATGGATAACTCCGTTAAAATGCCATCCTCTTCGCGTCCGGACCATTTTTCCCGGATCGCCGTGCAGATTCAAGTGTGGATGGCTACGCCGGAGGGCAGGAACGAGGTCGAGAGGCAAGTCGACGATGCGATGCTCCGCCTCGGCCTGCTTCGCGGCAGTCCTAACCACCTTGAGGACGAACAGGAGGACGGTACGGTGTTATACCGCACCGTCCTGCTTTATAACGGAGTCTACGACAACAACACGAAGCGGTTTTACCGCAGTTAATAAGGAGGTAAGTATAAATGGAAGATTATCAGACTTCTATAGGCGTGATTCTGAAAATGGGCGCGAGCGCAGAAGCGGCAGCTGAAGTTCCCGGCCTGCTTGATTTTCCCGATATGCTCGGCGAATCGGACAAAATCGACGTGACCACGATGAAGGACACGCAGAGAAAGTATAAGCCCGGGCTTTCCGACCCCGGGGATATGGCGTTTACTTTCGGCTATGAGGGGATGAAGACCGGCACGAACTGGGCGACCCTCAAGGGAGCTAAGGATGCAGACAAGACCTTTATTCTGCTGTTCCCGGACGGTTCCGGTTTCACATGGACAGGCAGAGTGTCACTTTCGATGCCCGGAAAGGGCGTCGCAGAGGCGCTGACCTTTACTGCAAAAAACACTCCATCGTCGGATATAGAGGAATATACCTCGTCCGGCGGCTAAAGAACACATCGGCGGGGGAAACTCCGCCGAAAATTTAAAATAAGGAGACAACAACTATGCTTACTGCGTGTAATGCACCTTTTTATAGATTGACCGCCGGCGAGAAGGAGTACAAGCTCAAGCTCACGACGGCGACAAAAATCGAAGTGGAAGACCGTATAGGCTGCAGCCTGCTTGAAGCTCTTGACAAGCTGGCATACACCAAGGTCTTTGCAGTGACCCTCTGGGGCGCGCTGCAGAAATACCAGGCGAATATGACGCTCCCCAAAACATATGAGCTCATCGATGCGCTTGAAGCCGAGGGCTTTACCCTCGAGGACAGAGCGGACACATTTCTCGGCATTATGAAGGTGTCCGGTTTTTTTACACCGGAACAGATAGCGGACATGGAGCGGGAGGACGAGGAGCAGGAGATAGAGTAATCTTCTCCTCAGCGACCGAGTGGGTCGCGGATCTCAAACCTCGCGCTTTTGCGGTCGGGATAACCCCGGACGAATTCTGGAGCATGTCGGCCGGAGAGGTTGAGGACCTTATATCCGCAAGGCAAAAGGCGGAAAATGAGCGGCGTAAATGGCAGTTACAGCTGATATGGAATCTCGGGCAGCTTGATTCTTTCGCGTTTAACGACCCGAAAAAATATCCTACGCTTGAAAAGGCGTTCCCGTCAGCTTTCGGCATGCAGCAAACCGGGTGGATGGTAATCAAAGCTCGGATGTCCGCTTATGCCAAATCAAAGAACGCCGCAAGGCACAGGGCAGGTGAGAAAAAATGACAGTTGAAGAACTGCAAGTGCTGATTACAGCAAACACCAAGGACTTTAACGCCAAGATTGATAAGGCAAACAAGAGACTGGGGTCGCTTGAACAGCAGGCAACGCGCACGGGAGCGGGTGTCGGAAAGCTTTTTACAGGCATAAAAACGACCGCTGCCGTTGCGGCTATACAGAAGGTAGTAAGTGAAGTCAAGAAGCTGACGGACGCATATGCGGAAAATGAAGCTGCGCAGATGGGCTTGTCGAGCATATTGACCGCGCAGGGAAAAGACCTGAACGCCGCGAAAGCGTGGCTTAAATCGTATACCAAAGACGGTCTTATCCCGATGATGGACGCTTACACTGCGTATAAGAGCCTCGCGGCGGCAGGGTATTCCGACGAGCAGACACAGTCCATACTGACTAACCTGAAAGACTCGGCAGCGTTTAACCGTCAGGGCAGTATGACGATGGGCGAAGCCATCAAGAGCGCGGCCGAAGGTATCAAAAACGAAAACAGCATTCTTGTCGACAACGCCGGCGTTACAAAAAACCTGTCCGTTATATGGGATGAATATGCGGCATCGATAGGCAAGACTGCAGCAACGCTGACCGACGCAGAAAAGCGCATAGCCACGACACAAGGCATCATGCGGGAGACGGCATTCCAGACCGGGGATGCTGCGAAATATTCGAACACCCTCGCAGGAGCGCAGGCTGCTTTGAAAGCTCAGACAAAAATGTTGTCAAGTGCGCTCGGGTCGATGTTTGCGCCGGCTTTGCAGCAGTGTATTCCGCATGTCACGGCGTTGCTTGAAAGATTGACCGCTCTCGCCGAAAAAGCCGGGCAAGTTATGGCTATATTGTTCGGCACGTCGAGTGCAACGAGTCGGACATCGTCAAACACCGCCAAGCTTGCCAATAGCACACAGCAAGTGTCCACAAACCTCGGCAGTGCGGCGAAAAAGGCGAAAGATTATAAAAATGCTTTGCTCGGCATCGATGAAATCAATCGTCTCGGAACGCCGGATACCGGATCTGATAGCGGCAGCGGCGGCGGAAGCAGCACAACGGTATCGAACGGAGGAAACAATTTTAAGAGCCCATTTTCCAACGCTGACAGCGTTATTGACCCGAAGCTTGCAGAGCGCGCCGAAGAGCTGAAGCAGAAGCTTGAAAAAGTGAAATCCACAGTCTCTGCACTTGAGCCGGTGATAAAGGGAGTTGCAGCCGGCGCGACCGCCGCTTTCGGCGTAAAGGTTCTGAGTAAGTGGTACTCCGGCGCAAAAGGCGTGTGGAATAGCTTTAAGGGGCTGAGAGTTGTCTCTACTTTTACCGAGAGTTTTTCTTGGATAAAGGAGACCGGAGGAAGCACAGCGCAGGCGTTAGGTTATGGATGGAAGAAAGCTGCGGGTGCTGCCAAAGACAGTTTGAAGCAGTTCCGAGCGGGTTTGTCGGCAACTCAAAAAGCCATGATAGGCGCGGCAGGATTCGCGGCATCGCTGGCGATGGCAAAATCTGCTTTTAAGGCATTCGGCGCGGGCGCAGAAGATGCCAAAGCCAAACTGGCGGTTATGGCAGTAGGACTTACTGCCGTTGCAGTGGCTATGTATGCGGCGTTGGGTCCGGCCGGACTGGTCGTCGCGGCAATTGGTGCAATCACGGGAGCTATCATAGGTTTTGAACAGGGCGCAGATGAGCTTGCAGAAAAGACCTACCAATCCTCTGATGCCTATAAGGTGTTGTCAGAAAACATCGCATCCTCTGAGGCAATCATCCAAAGAACAAAGGAAAATATGGATGGTCTTAATCAGAAGATAGAGGGATTGAACACCGTCAGTGCGGAGTACGGTGCAGTTAAAATGCTCACCGACGAGATATATCAGCTGAGCGAAAAGTCAAATAAGTCCGCCTATGAAATGGACTTGATGCGCGTCAAGGTCGACACTCTGAATGCTATGAATATCGACGGATTGCATTTGAGTATCGACGAGACCAAAGGCGTAGTTGTGGAGACTAAGGACTCAATTTACGGGGTCATAGAGGCTTTGAAGAAACAGGCCGAAATGGCTGCAATACAAGACATTCTGACTGAATCATACAAAGCCTTTTATCAAGCAACAATTGACAACAAGACGGCGACTGACAATTACAAGGTTGCGTCAGATAGGCTTGCCGAGGCACAAAATAAGTTAAACGAAAAGGCGGCAGAACTTGACAAGAAAAATCAGGGCGTATCAGGTGGCTTTCGTGATGTCGCGAATTGGATATCGCAAAAGCTTAGTCCGGAATATCGAGCTCTTAAAAAAGAAGTCGAACATGCCGAAGACGCTTTGGAACAGTCACGCAAGGCTATTAAGAACACGTCTGCTGCAATGGATGACGCAAGCAAAAAGACGAAGTATTATTCGGATCAGCTCGTCAAGCTTAAAAATAACATCAACAATATAAACGGTGTAAGCTGCGATGTGACAGTAAAAACCCGATCTACCGGGGCACAGCAGTATGCATCCGGCGGATATCCTGATACCGGACAACTCTTTATTGCTCGAGAGAGCGGCCCCGAGATGGTTGGACAAATCGGAGGCAGGACGGCAGTTGCCAACAACAGCCAAATTGTGGACGGTGTTTCTTCGGGTGTTGAGCGCGGTGTTGAAAGAGCTATGGAACGAAGCAATGGCGGAACCGTAACGATTGTCGTTATGAACGAGCGCGGTGATATTGTAAACGAGCTCAGAAATGTCAACATGCGTGCCGGTAAAGTAATCATTCCGATAAACGAATAAAAGCCCTCTCAATCGAGAGGGCTTTTCCTTTGTAATATTGCGTCAGTCCACTTTTTCACCAAGTGCTCTGGAAATCTGCAAATATTGTCCGTCTTGGACAGTGATATATGCATTGTTGCTGAAGTTATCGTTAGCAACGATATTATCGCCGTAATTGTACGAACTCGACAGCACGGCGTAATAACCGTCGTTTCCCGCCTCAGTGGCAACGAGCTTGTACTCTCCGGCGGGAATATCCTTTCCAATCTTATAAACCCCTTCGAGCACGGCGGAACTGTTGAAGTGCATGTCCGGAGCTTTTTCCGAGGGACACATTTCTGCCCGTGTAATTTCTATGTATTCGCCGTCCTTGACAGTGGCATAAACCCAAGTGTCAAAGTTTTCGTTAAAAATAATCGAATCTCCGGAACTGTCGGACGACACACAGAAATATCCTGAATAATCTTTTTCTGTGGCGATTATCCAGTATTCTCCGGCGGGAATGTCTTTTCCAACCTTGTACATTCCCTCGCCGTAATGGTCATTCGGCAAATCTACTTTGCTGATATTATCTGGAGTAGTGGGGGAGTTGGTGGTTGTAGAATTGCCGCATCCACAGAGCCCAATCAGCATAATACCTGCGATAAGTAAAGCAATAAATTTTTTCATCAGAATTTCTCCTTTTTCTTTTTAATTTATCATATTTCATTTTTTATGTCAAGAAAGAAGGTGAACAGCAGTGGCAACCGCTTTTAATCCCGGCGACAATCCGATAGCTACCGTGGATGGCGTAACTATGCCGGTATATCCTGACTCGGAGGACGGATATAAATGGGAGCTTGAGGACGCTTCTGCCAGCGACGCAGGGCGTACCGAAGATGTCGTCATGCACAAAAAACGCATAGGGCAGACCGACGCGGTAACGCTTAAGTTTTCCGGGCTGTCCATAGCGAACGCGAGCAAGATTCTGAAAATGTTCAATCCGGAGTATATAACGGTCAAATACTTGAATATGCTCGAGGGCGGATATGTGACAAAAGAGTTTTATGTCGGCAACAGAAGTGCGCCGCTGTACAACAGCAGTCTGAATGTTGTTGACAATGTGACCTTTAAAATCGTGGCGCGAAAGGGGTGATGTTATGTATCCGATAACTTCTGCCGGGCTTGCGGCTCTGCGAGAGGATGTGGTGCAGTCCGTCAATATCCTCTGTACGCCTACCAAGGGCACGGCATTTAATATCACCGACAAAGACATCATCGGCGCGGTAACGGTGGACTGGTCAAGTGTCACGGGCAGCAAGCTTGATTTGGGCTCGGCGTGTATGTCAGAGCTGAGTTTTACTCTTGAGAATACCGACGGCGCGTTTGACGACAAGGTGTTCGAGGGCGCACAGCTGTATGTCACTACGAGCTTTTCAACGGGCTCGACAACGGAGACAGTGCCTATCGGCTATTACACGGTAGACAGTCCTCCCCGCAAGCTCAGGAGTATTAAAATAACGGCTTATGACCGCATGGCGAAGTTTAACCGAGCCTATGATACTGAGCTTGCCTATCCTGCAACACTGTATCAGATAGTCGCCGATGCCTGCACAAAGTGCGGGGTGTCGCAGAAGCTCCCGACGAACACTTTGCATAGGGGTGTATCGATACCGAAACGCCCGGAGGCGGACAATCTGACCTATCGTCAGGTGCTTGTCTGGGCTGCGGAGCTTATGGGCGTGAGCTTGTATATCGACTATGACGGTAAGCTGACAGGCGGGTGGTATGCGACAAACGCCAAGCACACGGTGATAAAAGCTTCGGATCGTTTTACTTCCGGCAATACCGATTTCGCCGAAAACAGCATCGTGTTTTCCGGTGTGCGTATCGTCGGAAACGACGAGAACAAGACAGAGTACCTCGCGGGCACAAAGGACTATGCCTTTAACATCGAGGGCAATCTTCTTGTGCAGAGCGATATGAGTATCGACGCACTGGCAACGGAGCTTAAAACCGCACGGTGCAGTCTTACATACACGCCTATGTCCTGCACTACACACTCTTTCCCGCACCTCAGACCGCTCGATGTGATGAATTTTGAGACGGCTCAGGGGACGAAAAAGGTCGTGTTGACAAATGTCAAGTGGCAGTCACAGAACCGCTGCACGAAGCTCGAGGGCAAGGGCAAAACGGCAACGCAGTCGGGATATGCCACAATGGGCGCGTTTACACCGAAGCAGCAGGCAGTACTCGAGCAGACCCGCGCTCAACAGGCGGCGCAAATCAACGACTTTGAGCAGGCGACCCTTGCGCTGAATGAGACCATCGCGAATAGTATGGGCTTATATGTCACGCGGAAAGCGGACGGCAACGGCGCGGTAATTACTTATTACCACGACAAGCCTACGCTTGAGGGGAGCAACACCATCTACTGCCGCAACGCCGGCGGTTATGCCTGGACTAATAATGGCTGGAACAACGGCTCGCCGAACTGGGAGTACGGTGTATCAAAAGACGGTGACGCGGTTATCCGAAGCATTGCCGCAAACAAGATTTCCGCGAGTTATATCACAACGGACATCCTCTCGTCGCCGACTGGGAAGTTTTCTTTTAACTTGGACACCGGTCACATCGAAGCTTCCGACATCAACATCACCGGCGGCGATATAAACCTTGACGGCGGTCAGCTGTCCGTCTTAAACGATGACGGCTATAAAGCCGACTTGTCAAGCGGTGTGCTTGACTTATATCAAGGCGCGGGCACGGGAACCGGAACAGGGAAAAAATATCTGACCTTTGGCAGCTCGATGTTGTTTAAAACCGCACTCGGCGGCGACTGGTATGCGACTATAGCTGCGCCTGAGTTTACACTCAATGAGCAATCTGCACAAGGCTTTAGGTTTGGCACGTCAACCGCCAACGCATCTGCGGCGAAGCCTGCCGTCGGCGGTTTGGCGTACAACTGGGACACTGATTTCGCGATTATCGAAAAAAGCAGAACGAGAATCAGACAATGTGTCGAGACGAACGAGGCAAAAGATGACCAGTTTGAAAGCCTGATACACCACAGACCCGTCGGCGGAACAAATTTTAAACTTGGCGTTGGCATTGCAAAAATGAACGCCGAAAAGACACCGGGAGCGGGTTTGGAAATAAGGGGCGAGACCTCCGGCAAGCTCTGGGCGGGGCTTTATGCGTGGACAGAGGCTGATAATATTATGCGTCTAACATTTCAGACAAGCAATCAGGACAACACGACATACATCAGGACACTTACGGCAAACGGCGACTTTTTGTATTTTAATGGCAGACGATTGAAATTTGCAGACGAATAGGCGGTGAAAAAATGACAAAATCAGAAATTGAACAGAAAATCGCAGAAGTCAAAGCGCAGGGCGACGCCTTGCAAAAACACAATGCACAGCTGATACAGCAAATAGAGGTCAATAAGGTCGAGCTTGCGAAAATTTGCGGCAAAATCGAACTGTTGTCCGATATGCTCTCAGAGCTCGAAAAACCGCCCGTGGAGGGCGAGAACGGGGAGGCGGAAAAGAATGCAGATAAGAACGATAACGGTTGATTATGCCCGCCCACGCGGGTATGATGTCGGCTATCGCGCCGAAAACAACTTTACGCTGCTCGCGCTGCCTGTCCCGGCAGAGCTCGAGGGCGCGGACAGCTACAGAGTCTATTTTGAATCAACAGTCGGCGAGTATTTGCAAACCGAGCTACTGACTCCTGCGGACGGCTATGTTACCGTCAAAATAACGAGCGATATTGTGCCTGAGCCGGGCAACATGGCAGCGCAGCTCGTCGCTTTTGCGGACGGCGAGATAGTCGGCTATGCGCCTATGATAACAGGCTCTGCAAAGGTGTCAATCCCGGACGGCACAGAGCGGCTCTCGCACAGCCTCGCCGCCGAGATAGCTCTTAACACCGCCGCACGGCATTCGCACGAAAACAAAGCGGTGCTTGATAAGTTTGCCGAGTCAAAAGACGGCAAGCCGACCTATGACGGCGAGGCTTTAGGCGGTGGAGCAGGCGACTTTGCCATTAAAATGACGGTTGCAAGCGATGACGACGGCAACTATACGGTCACATCTTGCGACGCAACAGTCGGACAAATTGACGCGGCAATTGCCGCCGAAAAAAGGGTCATTGTGATAGCTTCTGCTGACGGTGTCTTTTTTGAACTGTCAATGCTCGAAGGCGTTAAAGGCAACGCCTATTATTTTGGCACATTCTTAATGGGTCAGGTCATAGTTGCTTTCGCGCAGAAAGTTGGCGAAAACGAAAGCAAATGGCAATTTTCAATGGCCTCAATTGAAGCGGGAGCTGTCGACTACTCCAATGACGCACTGCCGAACATATCGACAGTTGAAGATGCTCTCAACAAGCTCGTTCCTAAATCCCACACCCACGCCGCAGGCTCAAACATAGCCCTTGCCGATAACACCGAGTACCGCCTCACCGATGTCACGACCTTAACACTGACATATCCTACAGGCAACTTCGAGTGCTGGATGCGCCTGAACTTCGCGGCGAGCGGTAATGTCACCGTCACTCTGCCGACAGGCACAAAGTATATTGGCACTGCGCCCGATTTTAAAAACGGCGAAACGTGGGAGCTCAGCTTCAAAGACAAAATCCTGGCGGCGCAGAAGGTCGGTGAGGGCACTTGAGCAGGCGCAGATTTATATGGCAAAAGGCGCAAGCGCAGAGCGGACTGCCGGAGGGCTATACGGCGGTGGAATATATCCAATCGTCGGGCACTCAGTACATCGACACCGGGCGCAAGCTGACGCAGGAATCTGATATCACCATAGATTTCAAAATAGTCGGTGAAATTATCAGGAACGCAGGCATATTCGGTTCGCGCACAAGTGCGTTGAAAAACAATCTTGCATTGTTTCAAAGCGTAAGTCCGAACGTTTTCGCGGGCGATTTCTCCGAATATCAAAAGCACCGTTTTACGACGGCTTCATCATTGGAACGAATGAAAATCCAAATGAACAAAAACGGCGCGTGGGCTAATGATATTTTAAAAAAATCTTGGAGCGATATCGCCGACTTTGAGACTCCGACGAACGGATTGATAT
>ERZ839767.889-NODE-889-length-49833-cov-4.079513_pt1 | contig 49833 bp, 34 predicted proteins | sample MGYA00519879_ERZ839767 | MGnify/ENA primary metagenome ERZ839767 (study PRJEB31850, sample SAMEA3708852) | human gut metagenome | biome: human gut; feature: human-associated habitat; material: faeces | place: China | collected 2014 ... | reverse complement strand
ACTGCTGTGGCAGGACGTGAACGGGATGATCGACGAAACCTCGGTAAAGATCGACGGAGATAACCTTACTTTCCGGGTAACGAACAGTATTGACTACGGCAACGCCGTACTGGCGGTCTTCGACAATGCCGGCCAGATCGCCTGGTCTTGGCATATCTGGGCAACGGACTACGACCCCTATGCCGCAGGCGGCACCAAGACGGTGCAGAACATGAGTACGCCCATCACGGGGTTCGACTTTATGACGCAGAATCTCGGTTGGTGTCCCGTCACATGCGAGGCGCGGAGCCAGCGCCTGCTGCTGACCGAGGCCGGCACGGGAGCCGACGTCGTGGTGACCATCGAACAGACGGCCCACACGCTGGGCAACAGCGTCTTCTACCAATGGGGCCGCAAGGACCCGTTCCCCGGATCGAATGGCGATGTCAACAAGCCCACCTACGGGCCGGCGGAGTATATCTGGCCGGCGACCGGTAACGCTCCGGGGGCGCAGACGATCAGTACAACGTCCCTTGCGGAGTACATCAAGAATCCTTACAAGTTCAATTTGACCATAGGTATGGACAATGTGTATAGCAACCTCTGGTCCGCAAACAACGACAATGTCGACTACATCAATACCGATCCGGTCGTCAAGACGGTTTACGATCCCTCTCCGGCCGAGTTCTGCCTCCCGCCCGGCGGGGCTTTCACCGGATTCACGACTACGGGCGAGGATTCCAACTACATCAATTTCAACGTCGATGGCGTATGGAACAACGGCTGGAACTTCTTCTGCGGTTTGAACAAAACGGGCGAAACCATCTATTTCCCCGCTTCGGGCTATCGCAGACAGACGGCCGGCACGACGAACTTCGTCGGCGGCAGCGCCCTCGTTTGGTCCGCGATTCCGTCCTCGAATTTACAGGGGCGCTGCCTTCACGCCCAACAGTATATCGTCCACCCGAAGAGCGACAGCGAGCGCGGCGGCAGCTTCCCCGTTCGCCCCGTCCGAGAATAAAGGGAGCGAAGCCGCAGGGCGGCGAAAAGACGACGCAACGGAAAAACGATAACATAAACGAAAAAACAGCGAACCGCCGGGAAGAGCCCGGCAACGAAAACACGATATAAAGACCATGAAACGACCGTGCACCCGATACCTGACTCTCGCCGCGCTGTGCGCGGCGGCACTCCTCGCAGGATGCGAGCGCCGGGACGAGGAACCGCCCGTTCCCGCGCCCGGGCGCACGGTGCTGGCGTACATGGCCTCCGACAACGACCTGAACGGGGAAACGTCCGACAAGATCGCGGCGCTGTGCCGCGGCCGGGCAGCGGCCCGCGCGGGAGAACTGCTGATCTACGCCGACACTCCCCAGGGCGCCCGCCTGCTGCGGGCATTGCCCGACGGGACACAGCAGACCGTGGCCGAATACGGGGCGGAGAACTCCGCGTCGCCCGCCGTGCTGGGGCGGACGCTGCGCGAGACGATGAACGCCTTCCCGGCGCCGGGTTACGGCCTCGTGTTCTTCTCGCACGGCAGCGGCTGGCTACCGCAGGGCGCCCTGCAAAGCCCCGGCCGAACGTCGTCCGGCACGATAGGCAGCCGCTCGATGGGCCGGGACGAAAGCGACGAGCAGACGCCGCACGCGGAGATGGAGCTCGAAGAGTTCGCCTCGGCCATCGCCGACGGCTCGCTCGATTTCATCGTTTTCGAGGCGTGCCTGATGGCGGGGGCCGAGGTGGCCTACGCCCTGCGCGACAAGGCGGAGTGCATGCTGGCTTCGTCGGCCGAGATACTCTCGCCGGGGTTCACGCTCGTCTACGGGAGCGCATTGAAATACCTGCTCGACGCTTCGGCCCCCGCCCCGGAGTGCCTTACGGCATTCGGCAGTGCCTATATGGGGCATGTCGCCACGCAGACGGGCGTCTACCGCTCGGCGACCCTGTCGGTCGTAGACCTGCACGAAATGGAGCCGCTGGCCGCCCGGATGGCCGAGCTGCCGACTCTGTCGGTCCGTGAGTCTGACATAACGGACGACCTGCAGCGTTTCGACCGTCCGGGCAGCTACGGCGACAATCCCGCCGTAGCCCGGTATTTCGATCTGGAAGATTGCGCGCAGCACCTGGCGGGCGAGATCGGTGCCCTGCGCGAACAGCTCCGGCGCACGGTGGTGTGGAAAGACCAGACCGAGCGGTTCATGGTCGGCGACGACGGCAACTACGGCCGCTACAACGGCTTCGACATCACGGCCCACTCGGGACTGACGGTATATCTCCCCCGGGCGGAACTGGCGGCGCTCAACGAAGCCTACCGCCGCACGGCATGGTACCGGGCGGTGTCCGGGCAATAACCGGGTCGGGAACAGGAAAACGGAACGGGAAAACACAAACATGAGAAAGCAAGAATATAACAACGATAATATAACTAAAAAATAAACGCGCATGTTACAGCTTATACGAAACATCCGAAGTGCGGGAAGAACCTGGGTGCTGGCGCTGACGGCGCTGACGGTCGTTTCCTGCGCGAAGGATCTCGGGAGCCCCGAGATCGTCGAACGGGCGGGCCTTACCATCAGCCTGACCGTCCCGCAGAGCGTGGAGCGGGAGATGAGAAATCCGCGCACCTATGCGGGGACGGAACCGGGCTACGGCCAGGAGAGCGTGATCAACTCGCTCTACATCGTCTTCTACTCGCGCAGCAAGGGGGCGCTCGGCGCCCGGGCCGACTGGAAAGAAGTAGCCACGAAAACGCTGAAGGAAGAAGAACTTCCGAGCTTTACCGGGACGACCGGGGGTAACCCTACGGCCACCTTCACGGTGGAGGGTATTCCGGTGACCCCTTCGGCGCTGGATGGGGGCACGGAGCTCAGGGCCGTGATCTACGCGAACTACAACCAGAATCCGGGTGCCATCACCGCCGAGAGCGACCTCTGGAAGGGCTCGACGCTCAATCCGCTGTTCTTCACCGGAACGAGCGTGTTCGGCAAGGTGAACGACACGTGGACGGCGAATGTGAACCTGACGCGTCAGGTCGCCAAGCTGCGCATCAAGGCGGGCATCCACCCCGACGCCGTGCCCTCGACCCTTGAGATCGACCCCCGGAGCATCAGCGTGACGGTTGAAAAGATGGCCTCGGCATCCCCCACGACGGACGACAGGAATGATCCGGATCATAAGGACTACGATCCGGGAGATACTTTCGCAGGTATGGAGCAGACGATCGTCCGGAGCGCGACCTCCGGCACGCCGCTGCGCATGGAGGAGAACTGGGTTTCGGGGATGAAGATCGACTCGCTGTACATGCACCCGCACGACGCGGGTACGAACCGGGACAGTGCCACGGTGGTCAAGGTCAGCATGAAGGTCTCGGACTCCGTTTCCGCCGAGAGCAAGACCCTGACGCTCGAATACCCGCTGGGTAAGCAGCTTACCAATGGCGACAAGGACTATACGATCAAGCGCAACACGATCTATACGCTGGACGTGCAGGTGCAGTCCATCGAGGGCGACGAGAGCCTGAACGCCAATCTGGAGATCCATGACTGGGACGACGCGGTCATCGACATCGACGCCCCCTGGGGCGAGGCCGTGACCTCGCATTCGGCGCTCTACGTCCTGCCGGGCGAAGGATCGACGGTGATGACCGTCGCCGCGGGCGGCGGTACGGAACCTTTCTCGGTCACGCTCATGAAGCCCGACAGGTCGGGAACGTTGGACGCCTCCTTGGCGTCGCTCTACCGCGACGGCTCTTTCGCTGCGGGCAACACCTTCCTGCTGGAGCCTTCGTCCAAAGCGGAGGTGCAGTTCACGGCCACGGAGCAGTTCGCCGGGGCATGGCTGAAGATCGTCAAGACCAAAGGGGGACAACCCGCCGGGCTGGCGCGTTATATTCCCGTGGGCAAGGCTGAATTTTCGGCCGCAAACGGGAGTGCGACCTATGCAGGCGGAGATTTCGCCTCGCAGATCGTCTGCCGGGCCGCTATGCCCGACGGCACGACCGAACCGCTGGAGTGGACGGCCGAGACCGTGGATGCGGGCGGCGCTTCCGCCCCGGTTCCCGACTGGCTGACGATCCAGACCTCGGGTACGGGAAACCTCTCGGGCAGCGTGGCGGCGCAGGAAAACAGCCATCGCATGCAGACGGAAGCCGCTGTCGTCAACTACGACCTCTCGACACGCGACGGACTTATGAACACCGCCAACTGCTATCTCGTGCATGCTCCGGGTACCTACTCGCTGCCGCTGGTCTACGGCAACGCCATCAAGGACGGGGCCACGAACGCAGCGGCTTATACCTCGACGGCCAGCGGGACGAACATCCTGAATCCCTTTTTCAACCACTCGGGTACAATTACCAATCCCTATATTTCCGATAACGGCATCACGCTCACGGATGCCAAACTGCTGTGGCAGGACGTGAACGGGATGATCGAGGAATCCTCGGTACAGCTCAGCGGGAATCGCCTCGCGTTCCGGGTAACGGACAAGATCGACTACGGCAATGCCGTACTGGCGGTCTTCGCAGGCAATACTATCGCCTGGAGCTGGCATATCTGGGCTACGGACTACGACCCCTATGCCGCGGACGCCACCAAGACGGTGCAGAACCGCACGTCGCCCAACACGCAGTTCGACTTTATGACGCAGAGCCTCGGCTGGTGCCCCGAAAAGGAGTATGCTGCGCGGGAGGCACGAGTCAAGGTTACGCAGTCGGAGACGGGCGCGACACGGATCATAACGGTACAACAGGACTACGCCTTAATATCGGCCAACAGCACCTGCTACCAGTGGGGCCGCAAGGACCCGTTCCCCGGATCGAATGGCAACGTCAACAAGCCCACCTACGGGCCGAATGCCTGGTCTTCGATCACTGGCGCTCCGCGTCAGATCAGTACAACGTCCATTCAGATGTATATCAAGAATCCGTCTGCGTTCTGTATCATCTCCGGTATGGATGGACAATATTACAACCTCTGGTCCGCAAACAGCAACGTTACCAGCATTAATACCAATCAGGTCGTCAAGACGGTCTACGATCCCTCGCCGGCCGGGTTCTGCCTGCCGCCCAGCGGGGCTTTCACCGGGTTCACGACTACTGGTAACGTTACCTCCACCGTTACCGATTTCAATGTTTCCGGCGCATGGGACAACGGCTGGCACTTCTACTGCAATACGGACGGTACGGGCGAAACCATCTATTTCCCCGCTTCGCGCCCTCGCTACTACACGATGGGTACCCCTTTCGCCGTCGGCAACTATTACTGCTGGTCCGCGGGTTCGGGCTCGGATAATGGTACGGGTAGTAGCATGTACTGCAATCAGACGCGCGTCGACACGCAGGCCAACGCCTTCCACCGCAGCTACGGCTTCTCCGTCCGCCCCGTGAAGGAGCAATAGAGACCCCGAAGGGCGAACGGTAGATACAGGAACGAATAAAAAGCGAACCCTTTCGATAAGCCGGGTGCAGAGCCGAACCCGTTCGGACTCTGCCGGGGCGGAAAAAGATACGGAAAACGAACAGAAAAACGAAAAATAAAAGCAACGGATCAATGCAACGGACAGTATTAAAACAGAGACTATGTGCGGCGCAGAACGTCGCACGGCGCTCCCCGGGCGCGGCACTCCGGGGACTGCATTCCCTGCTCCGCCTGACGGCGGTCTTCGCGCTGCTGCTGGGGAGTTGTGCCAAAGACCCTGTCGGGCCGGGCGGTCCCGACGAGGGCACCGATCTCGCCCTCTACATTCCCGCCCCGGAGCGGGTGGAGACCTACTCGGGCGCGACCATCGACGAGTGCCGCATCGAGAATGCCGTGGTGCTCGCGTGGAACAAGACGGACGACCGGATCACGGGTGCCGAGGTCGTGGCGACCGTCATGGGCAACGGCACGCAGCAGCCCACGCTGCGCTTTAGAAAGCTCGCACCGCAGAGCGGCGAGACGATCGTCGTGCTGTGCAACCTCGACCCGACAACCGTGAACCAGGCGGAGGGACTCGTAGGCCAAAATATGGCTGCGGCGCAGAATACGCTGAAGCCCCGCAGCGCCGCGGGCGGCACTTCGGCCGATATGAAAGCCCCGCTGACGATGGCCGGCGATGCCGTATGGAACGGCCAGAACGTACAGGTTCGCATGAGCTTCCAGTGCGCCAAGATCAGCGTGGTGCTGGACCCCTCGCTGACCCAGACGGGCGGGCCGCTGGCGTGGACGACCGTCCGCACCACCTACCTCGACCACATGCCCGCAACGACGCAGTGGACAACGGCAAGCACGCCGGCTTCGCAGAACGAACAGGGTGCGCTCTCTCAGAGCGGCACGCCGGGCTACGACCCGGATGCCGACCCGATGAGTTTTCCCGCGCTGTACACCTACGAGGCGGCGCAGCCTGCTAATTGGCCGACGAACCGGGCGTTCAACTACGTCCTGCTGCGGGTCGCCGAGACCGAGAGCGGCCCCATGCAATACTACTGCCTCACATTCGACGACACAAATCAGGGCACGATCGCAAAACGCAACGCCTTCGAGCGTGGCAAGCACTACGTCTTCCGCGTGAAGGACATCTACAAGCGGGGTTACGACAATATCGAAGAGGCGCTGGACAACCCCTCCAACGCCGTCTACGAGATCGGGATTCTGGACGACTGGAGCAAGAATTGGGAGTACAACGGACAGTACGGGGTGACGGCCGACCGCGATACGGCCTATGTGTGGACCGCAGCCGAGGCGCAGCCCCTCTACCGTTTCTCGTGGCCCCAGCCCGAGAACGACCCGGACGGGGCTCCGGCAACCAGCACCGTGACGCTGCTCAATGCCGCCCGAACGGCTCCCGTAGCGACCTCGATCGTGCAGCTGCTGGACAAGGACGGGAATGACATACCGGGTAACACCTTCACGTTCAATAACCAGAGCTCTCTCGAGGAGGGTTATATGCTCCACTTCAAGACGGGGAACAACGCCACGGCGCAGGGCATGTGGTTGCGCGTAAAGTGCGGCAATATCGAGCGGTTCGTGCCCGTGGGATGGGCGACCCTGACGGTGCATGATGTCACGGGCTACCAGCTGGGCGGATCGTTCAGCCAGCGCGTGAGCAGCAACGTCGTGATGCCCGACGGAACGAGCAAAGAACTGCCGTGGGAAGCCGGGTTCGTCGACAAGGATGGTGTCGGGACGAGCCAACCGAACTGGATCACGGTGGAGAAGACGTCGTCCGGCGACTTCTCCATTGCCTTCGATCCCATGCCTCTGACAAAGACGGAGGACCCTTATAACGAGCGGCTCAATGGTCGCCCCATAGTCGGCGCTTATACCGGGCCCGGCGAGGACTCGTCTCCGCGATACGACCTTTCGAAGGGTTCCGACCAAACGCTGGCTACCCGCGAGACGGCCAACTGCTACATCGTCTCCGCACCGGGCTACTACCGCATACCGTATGCGTACGGCAACAGCCTTATAGGCCCCTGCATCGACATAACGGACGAGAACACCACCTCTTACAACAGAGGCACTACTACTACTACTACTACTACTTGGCTGAGCTGGTTCCTGGATTACGATAATCGGAGAATCCATAGCGGCTGGATCCAAAAGGACCTGCAATATAACGAAACGCATCAAGTCGCGGTAACGGGTACGGACGCTGCCCGTTCGAACGGCTATCCCACCCGCGTCGGCATACTCTGGCAGGACAATCCGAATATGATCTCCGACATGTGCTTCACGGACAAGCCCGACTGCTATATCTGCTTCGACGTACCGAAGAATACCGATTTGAAGACCCCCATGCAGGGCAACGTCGTATTTGCCGCGTACGATCATCTGGACAGGATCATCTGGACATGGCATATCTGGATTACGGACTACGATCCTGAGAAAGCTCCGGCAGTGCAGGATACCTATAGCCCGTACGCCCCCGTAAGCGACTGCAAGATCACGAACGCAGCGGGAAAAGAGTTTATCCTGCAGGGCCAGAACCTGGGCTGGTGCAGCGGCGATGTCGACGTCTACGAGGGCCGCAGCGCGATAGTGCGCATCACGCAGGCGAGCGGCCGTACCCGGGATATCACGCTCGAACAGCCCCGTGTCGAGATCGAGAGCTCCGGCAACAACCCCTTCTACCAGTGGGGGCGCAAGGACCCGATCCCGGCGGCTATGAACCAAAACGGCGAGATAGTCAACAAGACCGTATATGATGGCAATAATAATAAGTTAAACAATGCTTTCCAAACAAGCTCAGCCCGATATACGATCGGCCAGGCCATCCAGAATCCGAACAGCTTCGTCTGTGGTGGGAGTATTAGTAATTGGATTGCTGCAGCATCGGATGGTGCTGCCGTGAACTACTGCAACCTTTGGAACGCCCAGCTTACGGGCAGCTCCGGCATCACGTTCAAGGACGGACTCCCCCAGTTCGACGCCGGCTACAGGAGCGCCAAAACCGTTTACGATCCGTGCCCGAGAGGTTACCGCGTTCCCGATCCGGATGTGTTCACGGGTATGACAGTTGATGGGGGGACATATACCCAATCGATGGGAGGCAACTCCCAATTCGGCACTGTTTACAACTCGCCCTTTACGGATAACTCCGGACTCCGATCCGTCTACGGCTGGGTGTTCTATGCCAATCTCATGTCAGGGAGGGGAGCATACGATCCCTCGGGAGGAGTATACTACCTGAGAGCAGGCGGATTTCGCCATAAAGATAACTTAGAATCGGAGGCAGTAGGCCGTGTCTCCTACTATTGGACAAATATGCCCAGTAGCACCACTGCCGCAGGTAACAGGGATAAGGCTTATACTCCGACGCTTCGCATAGACAATGGCACTATAGCAACGACGGTAATGCCGCTGAACGCCACCGCACAATCCAAAGCCTTCGGTTATGGCATAAGGTGCATCCGGGATAATGTGCGCAAATAGGATCCGGCATTCCCGCGGTCTGCGCGTCCCGGCCCGAAAGGCCGGGGCGGCGCGGAACGATATGCCGGAAAAACGGACGGTAACGGAAAGAAAGAACGAAAAAACGCAATATGAGAAACGAGATAACCCCGGCCGATCGTAATGGTCGGTTCCCGAGAGAGTGTTCATGGGCAAAAAAAGAGATACATACCGTCCGAACGATCCCGAACGCTGGGAGGACTACCGCCTGAATATGCCCATACTGGACTATAACGGGGATGTAAGGAGGCTGCACAGGCGGGAACGGAGACGGGCGAGGTTCCGCCGGTACTTCGTCCGGCTGCTGTGCCTCGCGGGTATCGTGCTCGCATTATGGCTGTTGATACAGTAAACGCCGCGCGGGACGGAAACGGCAACGTACGATGGCAAAAAAGAGAAAGAAAAGAAAACCGACCGGAACGCGAACACGCACGGAACGAAAACCGATCGCACCCGACCCGATGAACGGGACGAAGCCGGACACGCCGGAGGAGGACGGCGGAAGGCAATCCGCCGCCGAGCGGATCGTGGCGGTCGCAGCGGCCGTGGTCGGCATCGCCCTGTGGGGAGGAGCGCTGCTCTATTTCTCGATCATGGAGCTGATCGCCTGGTGGGAAAAGTAGCGCTGCCGGCAGCTTCGGATGATTATTCGACAACTTAAAAAAACGGATCTTATGAAAAACATGAAAAAACTGCTTCTTTCGGCCCTGCTGCTCCTTTGCGGCCTTGCGCCGGCCCATGCCGACGGACATGAGGAGCCGATCACCTTCGACCGCCTGCCGCAGGCGGCGCAGACCTTCCTGAAAACCCATTTCGACACGCTGACGGTGGCCTACATCGTGGCCGACCGGAAGTTTATGGGTGTCGAGTACGAGGTGAAATACACCGACCGCACGGAGGTCGATTTCCGCTCCGACGGACAGTGGGAAAGCGTGGAGCGCAAGTACGCTCCCGTTCCCGCAGCCATCGTCCCGAAGCAGATCTCGGATTTCGTGGCGGCGAACGAACTGTTCGGCCGGCAGTTCATCAAGAAGATCGAGCGCGACCCCTACACGTGGGAGATCGAGCTGTCGGGCGGCCTGGAGATCAAGTTCGACACCAAGTTCAACGTGATCGGCTACGACGATTAACGATACGACAGCCCGACCATGAAGGATGCCCGTTCTCCCATAAGCCATGCCCTTCGCCGCGTTCTGCAATGGCTGTTGGACCGCTTCGGTGCGTGGTTGCAGTGGTTCCATACGGTGCCGCAGTCGGAACGGTTGGAGGATTTCACGGCGCAGCACCGCCACCGCCACGAGGGAATCGGCCTTACGCGCAAGCGGCGATGATCCCGCAGACGGTGCATCTCGGTTCGGTCCCCCTGCTTCTTAGATAAGACCCCAATTTTCACCTATTATATAAATTTTCACGAACAACTTTATGAAAAGGAACACGATTTTGATGACCTTGCTCGTGAGCACGTTGGCTCTGGCAGGTTGCAACAAGGACGAGGACAACGGGTCCCGCGAGCCCGCCGTAAGCAAACAGGCGCAGGCCGCTCTGACAGAAAAGTACCCCAACGCTACCAATGTGCGGTGGACGGCCAAAGACAAATATGTCGTGGCGAGCTTCTCGCTGCCCGAATCGCGCGCCGCCGAGGCAGGCATCGACCTCGCGGCGTGGTTCGACAACGGGGGCGCGTGGTACATGACCGAAACGGACATTCCCTTCACGGCACTTCCCGAGGCTGTGCAGACAGCTTTTGAGGCCAGTGAATACGCTTCGGCTCCGTGGCGCACGGACGACGTGGATATGCTGGAGCGCGAAGGCGTGGAAACGATCTACGTCATCGAAGTAGAGAAACGGGAGAACGGCATCGAAACGGAGATCGACCTCTACTACTCGGCCGACGGCGTGCTGGTCAAAATGCTGACGGACTCGGCACCCGATTACGATTACGGAGACTATATCCCGTCGACGCCCGCCACGGGCATCGAGGAGTACATCCGCACGAACTACCCCGACGCCCGCATCACGGAGATCGACTACGAGCACGGTATGACCGAAGTGGATATCATCGACGGCCGCACGCCGCGCGAGCTGCTCTTCGACGGCAGCGGCGCGTGGGTCTACACCAAGACCGAGGTTTGGCGCAGCGATGTTCCCCAGACGGTGATGCAGGCTCTTCAGAACAGCGAGTGGGCCGCTTACCGGATCGACGACATCGACCACTACGAGACTCCCGACAAGGAGTTCTACCGCTTCGATCTGGAGTCGGCGCAGGGCGACGTGAAGGTGGACGTCACGCTCGACGGCACGGTGACGCTCAAGCAGTCCGACATGCCCGCACAGGGCAACGGCCAGTTGGTCGATGCGGAAGTCACCGGGTTCATCTCGTCGAAATACCCCGGGGCGCGGATCGTGGAGTACGATTACGACAAAGGTCTTCTGGAGGTCGAGATCTGGCATGAGAACCGCGAGAAGGACGTTTACTTCAACGGACGGAACGAATGGGTCTACACCGAATGGGACATCCGCCGCAGCGAACTTCCGCAGGCCGTTACTGCCGCTATCGCGGCTTCCGAGTGGGCTACGTTCTCGATCGACGATATAGAGTACGTGCAGACCCCGACTGCGGAATACTACCTCGTGGAACTCGAGCGCGGCAACCGCGAGATCGAACTGCGCATCGCCGCCGAGGGTACGATCCTTTGAGCCCGTTCGATGATGAGAGCGTTGAAATCTATGACGGTGCTGGCGACGATGGTCGCCAGCCTGCTTTTACTGACCGGATGCGCTTCCTCGCGCATCTCCTACCGACGATTACCCGCCGAGGCCAGGACATTTATCGAGCGGTATTTCCCGACCGAGAGTTGCGTTTATGCCGAGCGGGAGCGCGATGACGGCCGCCGGGAGTACGAGGCGAAACTGTCGAACGGTACGGACCTCGAGTTCCACGGCACGGGCCAGTGGAAGAAGGTGGACTGCGGCTATTCGTTCCTTCCTGCCGGGATCGTTCCGCAGGCTATCATCGAAGATCTGGCCGTGCGGTATCCGGGGGCGAAAATCTACAAAGCCAAACGCGAACGGGGCGGCTACGAGATCAAGATCACGGGCGGGCTGGAGCTGATCTACTCGGCCGACGGTACGTTCGTGCGGGAGGATATGTACTGACCCGTTGAGCCGCGGTAGTGAAAGGTGAAGATCTATGCGGCGATTCCGGGCTATATCCGGTGCCGTAAGGGCTCGGCTTCGGACTTTCGTCCCGAGCGGGCGGTCGTGTGTGGGACGGTCTTCGGAGATCTTGGCCGGAACCTTCGGGAAGCTCTCCGGACCAACGATATAGAAAATAGAATGGATGATCGCGGATTCCGGGTTTCTGTGCGGTACAGGAGCCGGAAATTTCGTGGATTTATAGTCCCATAAATCTAAAGATATAGATTATGAATAAGCAAGTATTGGTTCGGGACGTCGCCCGCGATCTGGGCAAATCCCAGCAGGAAGTTTCACTTGTCGTCAACGCGCTTTTCGCCCGGCTGGCCACGGCAATCCTCGACGGGGAGAGGATTACGATCTCTTCGTTTGGAACGTTCACTCCGAAAGACCGGCCCGAGCACAACGGCTACGATCCGCACCGAAGGGTTTCGATGAGGATTCCTGCGTGCAGGACGGTTCATTTTACCGCCTCTTCGGTGCTGCAACGCCGTATCCGTGAACGTCATGACGCTTAATGCTCCCGGTCCGGAAGTTTTTTTGCCACAACCGTAAACATATTCCCCGGCGGGGCCTCTATCCTTCCATAAACCATAAAAACACGAGATATGACGGAAGAGAAGAGTTTGACCCTGGAGCAGCGTGCCGCATCCGCGAGCGCGTCGAGGGTCTGAAAGCCGAGCGCAAGCTGCGTAAGGTGTACCCGATGGCAGTCTTCGGGGACACGGAGTGCGGGGAGAGGAAGGTTTACGTCGCCTACCTGGGCGAGCTCACGTTCCCGCAGTTTTCGAAGTTCATAGCCGCATCCAAGAAGGACGAGGTCATGGCTATGCGGACCTTGGCCCGCGACTGTTTTTGGAGGGTGACCGCGAGCTGGTCGACGACGATTTGCTGTTCCTGTTCGGGCTGATGGGCCAGCTCGCGGAGATCATCCAGACGCATCAGTCGGCGCTGGTAAACTGATCAACGGGGCGGCGGTGCAGGACGTGCGCCCGTAAGGGCACTTGATAAATGTGTGTAGCATACACCAGGCGCGTGTTTATATGCCTGTAAGCAACCGACTTATCTGAAAGGGAAACTGGACAGGGAGTGTAGCATGTCGGGAAAGCTATAAGTCAGTAAAATGTCATACTGCGACTGAATGGGGAGCTGAAACGATAGATATAAGGATAAAATCTGGATTGATTGAATGATAGCCCAAGCGGTACCCACTGCGACTGCAACGGAAGACATTTATATACGTTGTATTGCAATGCCCCAACCCCTCGTCTGGGGATAAGGCATAAACAAATTGCAGCGCATGTGCGATAAGCATAAAACGGCGAAAGTCATATCCGAAAATCTATCACGCTAATAGTTATTAAGTGTCTAAACGGGGATTACCTAAACCGGAACGCCGCAAGGCTATGGAGTCTGCTCCTGAATATCCGGCATGGTGACGGAGCCGCCATAGTAGTCCGAGCGCGGGAAAGCCTCGTACATGGCGATTTGACAGGACTGATTATTGAGAAAGAGGCGGATAATCCGGATGAAAAAGTCAATCCGACATTATTTCCTGTGGTTTATTCGGATACTATGTATAATGCGACAGAAGTTGCAAGTTGGTGGTTGGTAAATTCATTTTTGACATCAAACGGATTGCCATCTACAATGCCTTTCCCCGATTTATTGTATTGGTACAAGGCATTCTTATTTAAAGACATTGCAGAATATAGTATTGAAAAGGAGTGGCGGTTTATATGTAAATGCGAAGCAAAATCAAACGATCCATTTTTAGAAATATCTTGCGGCAACAGGTTAAAAGCCATTTATTACGGGCCATATATCGAGGCAGACATAAAAGACCATTTACGCACATGGGCTTATAGCCACAAAATTGAAGAATACGATGTTTCACTTGACAATAAAAGTGACAAGTTTGATTTACTCGTACATCCATTGAAATAACATACACATGTATGTTCTTAACGAATAAGATATCCCATACGGCGGTCTGCGGGCGGGTGTTTCTCTATCCCGAAGCGGGAATGCGTGAAGTGCTGAAACAGAACTACCGATCAAACAAGGATCGGTAAACAAAAGAAACGGCGGACTGAAAAGTCCGCCGTTTCCTATTTCGTTCTAATCTCTTTGAAAAAATCCTCAAAAGAAATCTGATAGAATTTACACAACTCGGATAAAGAACTCATCGTAATATTAGAATTTCCCGATTCTATGCGCCCTATATGTATCTTAGTTTGTCGGTAAACTTCTGCTTGCGTCAATTTTTTCACACTTCGCAACTTTTTCAGCTTTTTCGCGATCATCCCGAGTAATATGTCATTGCGTCTTTGCTTTCTCATATAACAAAGAACCTGAATAATGACATATCCTGCTTTCGTGTATTTGTCATTGAAATTTATTTTATATATATTTGCTTTTGATAACGGTGTAGGTCTGCGATAACAGACTTCATAATATACAATTAGGAACGGAAATAAACACTCCTGCCCCTTAATTGTTTTTCTTTATTCGTATTCTATTCCGTCTGCGGTTCTTTCCGCCCGACATCGAAACTCACGGTCAGTTCGGTCTGCTGTCCGAAATTATCCCGGACGATGAACCGTACCTCGGCGTTTTTGTCCGACAGGCTGCGATATCACAGGGTAAACACCTGCCGCATCGGATCGCTCCGGTCGATCCCGGCATATCGTCCAGCGCATGGAACTCGCGGTTTACCAGCAGCGTATGGAAGCGGGCGACGGACGATCCGCTCTCTTAGTGTGAGCAACTATATAGTACCTGTTGTTTTCGATGACACGATTTGCATTTGTAGCGTTGCCTGCCGTTGCTCTGCGTTCCGTCTTTTACACATACTCCTCCGCAATATTTACATTCTATTTTTACTATTCCCTAGTTTGAAACATGAAGGTCAAAAATCCACTCGGAGAATTCATTTTCGAAGGATTTAAGGGTGCAAAAATAATAAAAGCGACTGAAATAGTCGCTTTTAATTTGTTGAAACGATGAAGATAATTCTTGGTAATCAATGTTTTAATCATTTGATTTTATCAATCCCCTAATTTGAAACATTACCCGCCCATAAAACAGTCGGGATTGTGTTGACCGACACTGCGAAGTTAACCGGAATTTGTGTAACGACAAATCAGCTTCGCGTTTTTGATATAATCTAATTCCCATATTTGATAAAATGATCCGGAATTAACAGCAAATGCCCTTCAAATGCAAATTTAGGCGAGGTTTAAGCCAGCTACGCAGTTTCGTCTACCCGTAATCCTCCCATTACCAAGATTCAGTCTATAAAATCTTCATTATATCGTCATCGAAAGTATCTTCGTTTACGGCCCGGCCCCGGGCCTTGCTCCTGTAGTTATACACCGATTGGAGCGTAATGCGGAAAAAGGAGGCGATCTGTTTGTTATCGGCAACGCCCAGTCTTACCAGCGCCAATATACGTAACTCGGTATTCAATTTATTGGCCGAATTCTGATCGTACGTATATAACTGATTCGGCTTGAGCAGTTTATTGACCTCGTCGGCAAAATGGGGAAAAAGGTCGGTGATCGATTTGTCAAAATCGGCCAATAGGCTATTATAATCCTCGTTCATATCGAACATAGAGGATATATCCTGCTTTATTTTTTCGCAAGACGTACTGCCGTTTAGCATTTTCAATAGCTGTTTTTTGTATTTTTCTGCCTTTTCTATCTGTACTAAATTTCGGTTGATGAATAATTTAAGATATGCCTCCATCCTCAATGCGGAATCCTGCAGGCGGGCATTCGTTACCGACAATTTTTTACGGTTGTTTTTGTTTTCTTTGTTGCTGCGCAGCAACAAAAACAGAAAGAACCCCAGCGTCACTAAAAAGATGGAAACGACAACAGCGACTATTTCTAACGTTTTTTTGCGCGCTTCAGCTCTCTCCAGATTGATCTGCAATGTGTAATAATAGGTGGATTTGATAAGATCCGCTCTATAACTGTCTCCGAAAATAACCGCATCTTCGACGGCAACATTTATGTATTCATCGGCCATGTATGCGTAAGGATTGTCAGAATTGATCAGCAATCTGCCTACATATAAAAGTGACAGCAAATTTGTCATAGCCAACTCATTGGAAATTATCGCGCTTCTTATGAATGCTTCGAGAGACACACGCTTATAGCTATCCCCCAGTTCGAGATAAACCAACCCCAGATAATACAGATATTCGGCACTCATATAAGGCTTGACGTCATCCCTTTTCTGCAGGGTTTTAATGGTATTGATGGCTTGTTGGTAATTTTTTTCCAAATAAAATTTGTAAGCCTGGACACTTAAATATTCCGATTCGTCGCCTCTTTCCAAGGCTAGGTATGAATCCGCATTCCGAAGCGCCAGCTCTATGTATTTATCCCTGTAGTGAGAGTCATTCTGAAGCTTGGTGTAACTGTGGCATACGTGCATATACACTTTATAATACGTTTTCCGTAATTCAACGGGCAGCTTATCGGGATCAATTGATTCCAGGATGGAGAGGGACTCGTGTGTAAGCCCTGAAAAGCGCAGGTAGTTTGCCCGGCGCAGGAGAGATTCCGTAATGAGGTTCCGGTCGCCCAATTGCCTGGCTATCTCCAGACATTGGTCGGCATAATATAATGTGGGGGCGTTTTCATAATTGCTGTATTGAGAGACCAATTCTTTGGAAAGCTCATATTTCTGTTCCAGCGAAGCAGCATTGAGCAACCGGTTTTTGAGCTCGATCAATGTATCGTTCTTTTGCTCTATGTAAAACGAACGGTTAGCGATCGACGCATCCAACCTGATGAAAAGCGAGTCTGGCGCCAATGATTCTCCGGACGCCACGCGGCACCCCAAGAGACATAATATCAAAATTATAGTCTGTTTCATAATTTCCGTCACAAAAACAACAATCCCTTAAACATGTTGACAACTGCCGTTCATTCGTGAAAGTTACACGCGGCTATATGAATTTGAATTGTATGCCAAAAGTATGCATTTTCCGTGCAACTAATCCCCATACCCTTTCTCAATCTGCATTTACCTTCAATCAATCGAATTAGAGACCTACTATACTACATAACATATACATAACATTATATAATTGTAAATCATATGTATGTCGCTGATAATTAATCGTTTTTCTGATTCATGGCACTTAACCAAAATACTAATATTACAGCTAATTACCACAAAATCAGGCATAACAAAGTCTAATTTTACAGCGTTTTTCACTAAATCAAAGATGACAAAATTTAAAGAGTTTATCCGCAACCAGTTATGGCATTCTCTGTACTCCTGAAACTGATTGAACACGAATATATTTCTTTGTAATTATCAGCACCACATTAATAAAAAAATGAACAGATTGAACAGACATATATTATGGCGCACGCTCATGTTGTCCTGGATATCACTGTTTTTTGGGGCGACAAACTACAGCTATGCCGCGTCTCCCGGGTATCGGCAGGATACATTGACTGCGGTATTTTATTTTGCCAACAACAGTTCGCTTCTGATGCGGGAGTACTGCACCAACCAGGCCGAATTGAATAAACTGGAAGAAATATTCCGGGATATAACGGTTAGATCCGCATTGGATTCCATTGTCATTCAAGGAAGCTCTTCCCTTATCGGATCGTTCCGGACCAATTCACGCTTATCGTACGAACGTGCCATGGCGGTAAGAAGTCATATACGATGGAAATTCCCCGATGTGGAGTTGAATGAACAGAAAATATTTATAAAACCGTCGGTTATCAATTGGAGCTACCTTTTCGAACAGGTCCGACTTGACAGGATGGTTCCATACAGGGATGATCTTCTGCGCATACTTTCGATGCCGCTTGATGAAGAATCGAAGTTCATTAAGATGAAGCGTCTGGGCGGCGGCGCAACAGAGAATTACCTGACACGCAACTTTGCCAGGCTTATGCGGTCGGGAACAAGCGTTGTTTTCTATTTAAAGGAAGAAAACCCTGAAAAGGCGCAGCAACGGGAAGAGATTGTCACGGTACCCGTCCCGTCAGACAGTCCCGCGATAGAAACGACTATTGATTTTCCCGGGCAGGTGGTGGGGCCGGAGGCTGGCAATGACTCGGTAAACGATCCGAGCGACACCTTGTCAATTCCATCGTTGCCGACAATGGCACGCAAACCGCTTTTTGCGATGAAAACCAACCTTCTGTACGATTTAGGATCTGCGGTCAATGCCGGTATCGAAATCCCCATGAGGGAGCGCTGGTCATTGGCTATGGAATGGGTGTTCCCGTGGTGGCTTTTTGAAAAAAAACAACACGCCCTGGAAGTGCTGAACGGGAACATGGAATTGCGTTACTGGTGGGGCGAGCGTACAGGACGCAATCAAATGACGGGATGGTTTACGGGCCTATATGCGGGCGGCGGTTATTATGATGTGGAATGGAAGACAAAAGGATATCAGGGCGAGTTTGTTTCAGCGGGTATTACCGGAGGTTTTGCCCACAGCATCAGCAAAAACTGGCGGATGGAGTATTCGCTCGGTTTAGGATATATGGGAAGCAAGTACAGGGAATACGCTGCCGAAAAATGCGGAGAGGACGATCAGTGGCACCTTATTCTCAAGAGCCGGGGGAACTTCCACTGGGTTGGTCCGACCCAATTGAAGGTATCCCTGGTATGGATGATTAACCGCGGTTACCGCAAGTAAGAATAAGAAAGCGAATAATGAAACGCATATACAATGAATATACAGTATTGATACTGGCCGTCGCGCTGCTTTTCAGCAGTTGCCGCCGCCCTATTGAAGAAGTGGTGGATCTGCGTGCCGTTATCCCCATGGGAACGCTGTGGGAGAAAGCCGGTATAGTCCCGCAAAACGTAACCGCATTGTTTTACAGTAAAAATGACGGCAAATTGGTTCTGGAACACCGTTTTGAAAACAGCGCCAACCGGATACAGACCTATGCCTATGTGCCCGAAGGGGGCTACACGGTTGTCGTTTTCAATGAGATCCGGGGACAGCTATATGGGGTCGGTATACGCGGATATGAGAATCTGTCGACACTCGAATCGTACGCCACGATCAATTCCAACCCCACCGTACCGTTAAGGTTGGGCGATGTTCCGTACGTTTACGAACCAGATATCCTGGCTTCGGTTACGGTACGTGATTTCGAAGTGAGTTGTGCAATGGTCAGGTATACCCAGAATCCAGAAGGGCAGACGCCTTCTCCGGGGATGCAGGAATCCATCGAAGCCCTGGTAGGATTGATACCCGAACGTAAGGTGCACGAATTGAATGTCACTGTCCATGTGGAGGGTTTGAATAATGCCCGTATGCCGGCATTGATCGATTTGAACGGGATGGCGGGGGCTTATAATTTCAGCGGGGACAGGAGTACACTGCAGGCCGTTAGCCAGCAGTTCACCATAAACAACAGAACCTATAACCCCGGCTCGACCACGGCGGGTACGATTTCAACCACTGTCCGCACGTTCGGGATCCCGGGCCAACAGCCCTCGTCGCTTACTCCCCAGCCCGACCGTCAGATCGCAATGGACTTTTTCTTCATCTTAAAGGACAGAGACCGGACCGTTGTGCACCTGCGGGCGAATGTTACCGGGCTGATCCGGTATCTGCCGGGGCAGCATGGGGCGACGACTCTCGAAGTGGAGGTGGACTTGCCCGAGCGGCTGCCCGATGTGGAGCCCGAGGAAGGAGGTTCCGGTTTTGACTCGGAGCTTATCGACTGGGATGTGATAGATGTACCCTTAACCTCGAAATAAGATATTGGTTATCAATAAATAATATTGTTTAAAGACGTGATAAAGTAAAAAAAAGCGATTACCGACCGGACAGGGGAACACTCCTAATTTTCACCTTTGCAAGGCGAAAGTGAAAATAAAGAAAACAAAATTTTAAAAGATTAACGAACGACGCATAATTCGAATCAAAATGAAAAAAATCTTAATGGCTCTGGCAGCGGCGGCCATATTAGCAGGCTGTTCGAAAAACGAACAGGAAAACGTTGACGGATTCACTCCGAAGCAGATCAAATTTACCAACCTGAACGACAAATTGACCCGTGCCGCAAACGATGGGAATGATCCTTACCGGGTTTATGCGGCTTGGAGTGGTGGGACAGGCTGGTTTATCAACGATCAGGTAAGTGCAAGCGATGTCCCCAGCGGCGGCCCTTACTACTGGCCCGCTTCCGGTAGTGTGGATTTTTACGCATGGGCTCCGGCAGACGTTGCGGCGACCGGAACTTATCCGACTCTCTCAATCGCCTATGAAGTTCCAGCAAATGCCAACAAGGATTTTACCATTGCCGCTCCTCAACTGGGCCTGACTTCCGGCACTGTTGGTTTGGCTTTTTCCCATATGTTGGCCAAAATCACCGTTACAGCCCAATTGCATGATGACTTGTCAGATGCTGGCTACCAACTCAGCACAATAGGGCTTACTGCCAGCCTGGATGTTCAATCGACAGGAGGAACAATTGATCCGACGGCCACTACTCCTGCATGGGCCTCTCCTAATTCAACGTCTGCAACCTATGCAGGAGCAGCGTCTTACATGATTATACCGCAAAGTTCGGCAGGATGTAAAGTGAAGATTACAGCCGGCATAACGATAACGAAAAACGGAACCACAATCTACAGTGGCGATCTGCAGCAGTATACGATTGCGACTGGCAATATCCCCGCCGATGAGTTCGAAAAAGGCAAGCATTATTTGTTGAAGATGATTATTGACGCCGATTCGCACGGCGGCGGAACGGATCCGATTTTCAATATAATCGAATTCGAGTCTTCCATTGCTGAAGATTGGACTGCTGTGACGCCCGATCCCGAACTTCCTCAGCCATAAATAAAGGAGACGTTTTGGTAACACAGACCGGAAGAGGGTGATACCTCTTCCGGTCACTAAAGATTTAAAAATAGATACGGTTATGAATACTATCAGATTTATAATAATAAGCTTGACCGCAGCTGTTGCAGCTGTGTCCTGTACTAAAAACGAAATGGAAGGTTGCGGGTACGGTGACGGCAGGATCGGTTTCATTGGTAACCCGGGTGATGCCTTCACCCGCGGAATGCCGGTGGAATCGGTAGCGGACATCCCGAATATGGGAGTATTTGCATATTATACCGGCAACGGAACATCCAATAACTGGGCGGCGAACGGAGCGACAGCGACCCCTGATTTTATGAATAACGTGAAGGTTTCCCACAACAGCGGCTCCTGGACCTACGACAATCCGGCCTACTGGCCTCAGGCCGCGGATGCGAATATCAGCTTTTTCGCTTATTCGCCCCACGCTACCGCTACTAACGGGATAACTCCAAATGTTACTACCGGCATTCCGACCATCAGCTATACCGTTCCCACGAACTGCTCCGACCAGCCTGACCTAATGGTTGCGGCTCTTGTGGCAGACCGCAACAAAACCAATAACGGCTCTGCACCTGTCAATTTCCAGATGAGACACGCTCTGACATGCATCGGATTCAAGGCTTCCGGCAATGGACAGCAAATCACTAAGCTTGAAATACAGGGGGTTAAGACCAACGGCATCTTGACAACCAATGCAGACGGAACATTCTCATGGAATATCGCTTCCTCCTCCACAGGAAATTTCGAAGCCACGGTGGATACGGATGTATACTTGGATCCTTCGTCGCAGCTGGTCAATACCGGCGGCGGTTACTTGATGATGATTCCGCAGACTCTCCCGGCCGGCGCCAGGCTGATCGTGGGTGTCGATGACGGGCGTCCGGATGTTGAATTCGACCTGAGCGGAATTACATGGTCGTCCGGGCAGCGTATCAATTACAGTTTATCCGTATCCCCCGATGCCATCATTATGCTTACCCCGGAAAGAATCGTTCTTCCGCCTATGGGAGGGTTCTCGCAGTTCAACGTGATCGTGCAAAACGAGTCTCCCAAGACCTGGACCATATCGGGCACCAATTTCTATATCTGTGACAACTTCGCCGACCTGCAGGGCTGGGCGGCCGGAACGCTCACTGCCGCCAATGTGAAAAATCTGGATGGAACCATTCCGGTTATTGGCTCTTACAGCGGATCGGGAACGACGACGCTCTATGCATGGAAACCCACCTCTAACAACAGTACGACGAATGAAATAACCGGGACTATTGTTAACACGGACGATACGGACATAAAAATCAACCTTGTGCAACTGCCCGACTATGCGTCATCAGTGATACACGCCAGCTATATCCACGATCAATACGTCGGAGCATACTGGAAAAACAATCAGAAAGGGGAGCGTATCATACGCATACCTGTCAGTTCATCATTGCTTGCGGGAAGCTGGGATGCATCGGTGTTCTGGCTGGGCGACGGATGGAGCCCGGGTGATATTGTATTCAGTACGGAGGATTCCGACGATGCGGGCATAACTTATAACCGCAGTACTGAAACTCCGGTCGATATGCTTTTGCCGGCCAATGACGCCACTTTTAGCGTTTCCGGGCATTTGTCTTCGGCCTCAGGAAGCGTTGTCAGCGGAGCCGGCAACTATATTTCTTTCCGCATAGGCCTGACCTCCACCTATACGCCTACCACTTCTGTCCCAGTCCGCTATGCTTTGGTGTTGCTGCGTTATGGGTCTCCCCAAAAATATCATGTAATATTTATACGGCAAGGGGAAGAGGCCGACTACCTGATGTACCCTGGCGATGGCGGTCGCGGTTTATCGGCTGTGCGTTTTTCTGCCTACAATGCCACGGCATCAGATATGGCCAATTCCAGTATTTATACCGATATCCTGGGAAATCTGTCGAATGCCGCGTTCACGGATTATCCTTCACAGGCCGGCGCTCTCTTCCAATGGGCACCTCTCTCTTATCCGCGACGCACTTATAATGCCGACATTACGACGGTACCGACAGGGTGGTTGTCTCAAGCAAACCCAAACTTTTGGGAAAGTATAAAAAACACATATGAAACTTGCCCCCCGGGGTACCGCCGGCCGAATGACGGTTTGACTTCTGCAGTCGCGTTGAATAACTCGGCATCAAATATATCCAATTCGGAAATCAGGCAGTCTTTGTACGCCGACCCTCCCATTGGGGGGAATCAATCAAACGGCAATATGAGATGGGGCTTTTATGCGGACGGTTTTTTTGACCGGAGAGCTCACAATAACCCCTATGTAGGGCCAGGCGTAAATGGGTATGATGTCAGGGAAGGCAATACGGCCGTGGCATGGGGTACCAAAGACATAGCCTATATAGGTACGCTGTTCTTCAACCCATCAACGAACAGTCCCCGCCGGAATGCGTCCATTTTTGTGCCGGGCGCCGGATACAAATATTCTTTCGACGGAGAACTTATAGAAGCTGGACAGTGCGCGGCCCTATTAACGGCCTCGGCTCCCGACACAGAGAATATGTGGTATCTGATAGGTACGGCTAATGCTCAACAACTTGAGAGTTCGAAAGCTTCCGCTATGAGTTTACGGTGCGTCAAGGCGGAATAAGAAGGGGTAAAATGGAGAGGATATTCGATTGTACAGGATAACGTAAAATCTGCGCAAACCAATATCTTGTTGCTAAGATAACCGATCTCTGTTTTTATACCCTCCTGCGTCAATCTTTTAAAAAGCTACATATTGTATCGCCTTAAAAAATTTAACCGCATTATAATCCCGACAGGTCCACTTTATAGTAGGCAGGAGCCGTATTCTCTTTTTCGAGGAACATCGCCATATAGACGGGAGCATAGACGATCTTACCCGCGACCCTCAGGTTGTCGTTATTGAATACGACAGCCTGCTGCAGGTCGTATTCCTTGCAATCCATAATGTTGGACAGGGCGCGGTGCGTTTCGTAGTCCTTGCCCGACTTTACCTCGATGGGCAGAACCTTACCGCCCAGTGCGATGACGAAATCCAACTCGCCCCGTTTCTTGTTGTTGTAATAATATGTGGCGATGCCGTGCGCCGCCAACTCCTGCGCTACGGCGTTCTCATAAACCGAGTCGAAATTGATGTCCTTGTCTCCGTTGATAATGCGTAGCTGGATGCCCTCGGCATACTGGCTGGCCAACAGTCCCACGTCATTTTGGAAGAGTTTGAACAGGTTGCGCGAACGGGCCAGTAAAAGCGGGACTTTCGGTTCCTCCACGTTATAAACCGGCAACGCCGTTCCTGCGTTGGTCAGCCACAGAAAACTGCTTTCGACCCGATCGAACTTCGCATGTTCGTTCAGCCTCTTCAGAATGAAGCGTTTGTTTTTGGCATTCAGCTCGGGCGGAATCAGGTTGAAAATCTCCTCGATATAGAGTTTGTTGCCCGGGTCGTACCGGGCAATGTCCCGTTTGTACAGGCGGATGATGTCTTGCTGTACGGCCATTACCTCCTGAAGATTATTGCTCTCGATGTACCTGCTCACAGCGGCCGGCATACCGCCCACGATGAGATAGAGCCGGAACAGTTCCATGATCTTGCCGTGAACGAACTCATTGACGGCCTCGCGGCGCTTCCACGCTTCGCGCAGCGACCCGATCACGGCATCGCTGATACCCACGCATGAAATGAACTCCTCGAAATCGAGCGGGTACATATCCTTGACACCAATATATCCGACCGGCTCCGAACGCAGGTCTTTCAACTCCACCCCCAACAGCGAACCGCTGAGGATATAACGGTACGAGCCTTCGTCCACAAGGAATTTGATCGCCGTAACGATCTCGGGACACTCCTGTACCTCGTCGAAAAAACGAGCGTTTCCCCCTTGATAAGCGGTACGGAAGTCAGGGCGGACAAGCGCAGCAGCATATCGCCGCTGCTCTTCGCCCCTTTGAACAGCTCCACCGCTTCGGGCATCTCGATGAAATTGATCTCGACGAAACTTTTGAACGATTTGCCGAACTGACGGATCGAATAAGTCTTGCCGATCTGCCGTGCGCCGGTAACGAGCAGTGCGTTACGGGTCGTTTCATAATAATTCCGGATGTAGTCGTCTGAGCATAACTGGCTTTTATTAAGGCTGTCTGCCGACCTATTTGGTACTGAATGCCGTTTTTCCAATGATAATTTCCGCGTATTCGCCTCTTTTCAAAGATAAACGTGTTCGTTATCATCGCGGCTTGCGATTTCTTCGGGCAAATGCCAGGAGGTCAGCCGGAAGGGATAAGCCTGCTTCACGTCGATTTTATCGTTGCAGGCCCAAAGTGCCAGCGCGGTCAGCAAGACCGTACAGCCGGCCGCTATCGTCTTTACCATAACGGTTTCCATTTTTTTCGTTTCTAATGAATCATAATCCTCAGCCCCGCGCCCAGCAGCGTATGGAAGCGGGCGACGGACGATCCGCCCGTTACCCGCTCTCTTAGCGTCAGCAACAGCGCCACCCGGTCGCACAGATACGCTTCGCCTCTCAGGGCGATCTCCCCGCCGTAGACGAAACCGTTTCCGCTGACCAACGTAGCCCCGTCATAGAGCCGCTTCCCGCCCCGGTTGACCGTCTCGTACCCCAACACCCCGGAGAGCCCTGCCGTTACCAGAAAATTGTCCCGGCGGTCACGCGCAACGGGAACGAAGTATCCCGCCCCGGCCGTAAACTGCTCTTTGGGCAGCATCGCTTCCCGGTACGGGTAGTCCTTTCTCAGATACCCGGCTCCGAACTCCCAGTAACGGGTTTTCCGGACATAGCGGACTACCGACAGTTCCGCATGAAAGCTCCACGCTCCGTATTTGTCGCGCAGCAGGAAACCGCCGCAAGCGCCCCCGCCGAGCTGAACGCCCGTCTGTCCGGGCAGACACCGCTGTGCGGATAGTTCGGCCGCCGGCCCCAGCAGTCCCGCCGCGGCCAGCAGAATAAAAATTCTCCTTCGCATCGCCTATTCGATTTTCAGTTCATCCATCTCGCGCGCTCCGACCAAACGGACGTTTTCGATTTCGAAATGCTGGTGACGTCCGCCGCCCCGCTCGTAAACCTCCATGACCAGCACCTTATCGTCCGGAATCGTAAACTTGCGGAACACGAATACGTTCCTTACCATAGCCTCCGCATCCACGCGCGTGATCTCGTCGAATACCCGTACCGGGTTCACGAAGGTCTCCTGCACGGCCGTCCGGCGTGCCGTTTTCCGGTCGCAGACCTTAAAGCGTATGTAGTCGATGTCGAAAGCCACCTTCGAACGGTTCCGCATCAGCACGTGCAGATAGAACAGATCGCCGTGCACGTAGACTCCGCGCAGCAGTACCTCCATTCCGAAACGCTTGCTGCCGACGCTTCGGATGTCCCGAGCGTTCCGCCTGAGAATCGTGTACATGATCCGGTTGACCGTAAGGGGCGTCTCCCCGGCGAGTTCGTCGAGACGTATGTACGTCTGCCGGTTCGCAAAATCCGAGTAGGGATCTTTGTGCAGTCAGTCCTCCATCTCGATGTTGAGCCGGGAAGGATTTTCGGAATAGACCGCCGTGAAAGAGTAGAAGCATCCGTCGGCCGTGATGACCGAAAAGTTCGTCTCTCCCTCGAAGCCCTGTTTCGCGGCTTTGACGCGCACGACGTTCCGCGCCCCGTCCGCCTTGTCCGCGATCAGGTCGAGACTCCCCAGATCGACATAGACCGCCTCCGAGGGGAAAAGGATGTGGAGCGTTTTGCTGAAAGCGACCTCCACCCGGCAGGGCTCCACGACCTGCCGCTGTGAAAACGTGCGGACGGTATCCTGTGCCGGTGCTTCCGCAAAGTGTGCGGCTGCTCGCTGAAAAAGGATACCGACATCGAGATCAATCCCAAACCGACCCTCGTGGTGGAATACCGGTACACCGATAAAAAGGGAAATAACACGACGCATGAAGAGGTCGGACATATGGCCTCCCTGCTGTTCGACCCTACGGGAGTGTTTCTGCGGGAAATAACCGCTTTCGGGGAACGCTTTACCGACTCGATGGCCTTGCGATCGGAAGAAGAGACGATCGCAGAGATTTCTTTGTCCGACTACCTGGCCCGGTACGGCGAACGGATCGATTATCACTGCGGTAAAGAGGTGATAATTCCGATCCACATCGACGTCACATCCTCTGAAATTACCGTTACGGTCAGCGACTGGGACGAAGGAAAGGTGCAGATTCCCGTGCTGGGGAAATAGAATTAAGGTAAATGTTACTCGGGGCTTAATTATCACCTCGTAAATACAGAGGGTTTTAGCAAATTGATCCGTTTATTGTTAGTATTCATATAGTAATAAAAGCTACACAATAACTTTTTTTATTTATCTTTATTTACAACTACAACCAGAGGACTTGTTTTGTTATTTCCGCAGGAGCGCAGGAACACTGTGATAAGCTTTATTTTTATCAACGTCGGAATACATGCTGATTCTAAATTCTACAATACCCCCTTTAATTTGGAGAGTTCATCGGAGGTAAGCTGAAGCTTCTTGAGTTTTTGAATAGTTTTCATGATTTTACGTTTTTAATGTCAAACTAAGTAAGAAGTTATTGTGTGGCTTTTGTATAATTTAAAATGTATTCATACATACCTTTATACAAATCCTCTTTTAAAATTTTAATTTTCTCCGATGGATTACATTTGTTTGCATCAAAATTCCCAGAATAAGAATGTTGACTGCATGTGCCGAAGCAAACAGGGACTAAAATGTAATTTTTACATTTCGTATTGTCAAAGGGAATCTTTATGCGTTCATAGTAAGATTTATTCCAAACCGGAATGCCATCGTTTTGTAATTCTCCAACACAAGCTTTAGAGTCTTTTCAAAAATCACAAGCTGTGCATTTATATAATATTTCTATCGTAGTTAATGACAATTTGATTGTAAGAATCAGCATGACATCTGTATTTCTTACCATAATCTCCTTGATTATAATCCTCACAAGTAGTGAGTAAGCATCTTTTAGCTAAATCATATAGTCCATAATTATGCTGTCATCAGTAAGTTATGGACTTTTTTATGAATTCACCATATGTAGCAAAACCGAAACACAAGGGTAAAATGCATCCCTATGCGTCCCAGGTCTTCGTGTTTCAGGCTATTCGGTTAGCAAGGGTATGTGGTCCGTTATAACCTCTATGTGACCCAAATCCTCTCCCCGGCAGTCTGATAGTCGGTGAGCGATCCGGCTGGCACTTTAACGCAATCATCTGAAATAGCGTTATTAAATGGTGTCGGATTATTGGAAACAGTGACAACTTGCAGTATGTACCTTGCCCGGCAAATTACCTTTTTTACCGATTCCCGTTCGAAAACGATTCTTCTGGGGCCGTTCGATTGTCCGGAAGAAGACGGCCGCAGATGTCAGACCCTCCGTTGCATGTCGACAAACAGACAAATAAGCGTATCTTGGGGCCCTTATGTATCATTTCAGACACGGGTAATGCCGCAAGGAAACAGAGAAAAAATGGAAAACTACAAATACCATCATGCAGAATTCCCGATGCTTCCATTCGAAGGGCCGTAGTGGGAACACCTGCACTTATGCTTTCGGGTGTGCTTTACCGGTGTTTATCGCAAGAGTTTATAAACCGATCAAAGCACAACGCAATGAAAACCTCCATTACCCCCAGGCTCAACTACCGACCAGACTCGGCGGGGCGCCGTGCGCTTATCGTCCAGGTGATCCACAACCGCCGCCGCAGCATCCTGACCACCCCTTACCGCCTGCGCCCCGAAGAGTTCGACGCCCGGAGAGGGCGTGCCGTGGCTACGAACCGCGGCAAAGCCCACCTCACCTTGATCCGCGATGCGAATGAGTGCATCGAAGAGTATATCCGGCAACTGCGAGCCATCGCCGACCGCCTTCACGAGACCGGCAAACCTTACACGGTATCGGACATCACTGGAACGTATAAGCTCGGCGGCGACAACCGCTACGTGGAGATCTTCGCAGAGCATGTTGCCCGCGAACTCGAAAATGCTGGACGCTTCGGCACGGCCCGCTCGTACCGCTCGCTCCGGAGCGCGTGGGTCAAGTTCGCGGCCCACCGCCAATGGCGCTTTTCGCAGCTCGACGGCGGTACGGTCTCCGCCTTTGCGGCCTACCTCGAAAGCCGGGGCCGCAAGCGCAATACGGTAACATTCTATCTGAGGACCCTGCATGCACTCTACAACCGCGCCCGCGTGTACGGCTGCGCCCCCATCCACCGGGACCCGTTTCCGAACGTGTCGTTCAAGCCCGCCCGAACCCCGAAACTGGCCGTCAACCGCAGTCTGCTGCGTATCCTCGCCACCAGTGATTTCGGGGACCGCGAACTGAACGAGGCTCGCGATATGTTCCTGTTCAGTTTCTACGCACGGGGCATGTCTTTCGTCGATATATGCTATCTGCGTAAGGAGAATATCCGTGGCGGCACGCTGCACTACGAGCGGCAGAAGACGCACCAGCCGTTCAGCGTGGCCCTTACGCCGCAACTGCAGGAGATCATCTCCCGCTACGACGATCCCGCCTCCCCGTGGGCGCTTCCCTGCATGGGGCGGGGCATGATCCGCTCGGCATTCAGAAACGAAGAGATGGCTGGCGACATGCCGCCCGGAAAACTATATACCTTTTACCGCATGGCCCTGCAATACTATATCACACAACTGAAGAAAGTCTCGCGGAGCGTGGGCTGCCGCCGGCTGACCTTCAACGTGGCCCGGCATACGTGGGCGACCGAGGCCCGGGGCATGGGCGTCCCGATGCCGCATATCAGCGAAGGCCTGGGCCACACCTCGGAACGGACGACGCGATGCTACCTGGCGCAACTCGACAGCGGCACGGTGGACCGGATCAACGAAAAAGTCACGAAGCTGTATTGAAAAAGAGGGAACGGGGGAAACCGCCCTAAGCATGCGATTCGCTATGTTTAGCGAAAAACCAAAGTAAAATCGCTATGTTTAGCGAATCTTGTCTGATTTCGTATCCTTGCTGCCAACAAACAGACAAAACCGGACTGGTCTTCATTTTATGATACAAAAATATACATTATCTGCGTTTTATGCAAAAAAAATATAAGAACAGTAAATCAGGATAGTCCGGGTACGGAGTTTTCTTGATAAGTCCGTCCGTTTTACCGCGTCCCCGATTGTTTTACCGCATCGTGTCCTATTCGGACCTATTATCGCCATGCAACCGATCCCTCCACAAACCGCACAGTAAGCGGTCTGGAACGCTTTTTTTCGTACATCTCCGCGCCGTCTTGCAGCGCATTGTTTTACCGTTTCGATATTTGCCGGTCTCCCGCAGTCTGGTTATAACCAATGCATTATGTCTCGTATCATTTACCCGGAAATGCGATTGCGTTCCGGTAAAACATTGTCCGTGATATTTCAGGCTGTGTATAAGCGCATTATACACAGCAATTGTTTCTGGTTTTTCGCTAAACATAGCGATTTTACTTTGGTTTTTCGCTAAACATAGCGAATCGTTGTACAGTCCCTCTGCGGGCCTTTGTTAGATTGCGGCACACGGCACCATAACCGGTTAGTTTTTAACACAAAACGAAACCCGTATATGGAGAAAAGGCTGTATATGCTGTGTCTTACTCTCTGCCTGTGTTTCATAGGTGCAGGGGCTTTCAATCTCCTTCGCGCCCAACAGTCGGCGTCAAGGCCGATCTATCGTACGGAGAGTGCTGTCATCGGATACCGATCGGTTACCGGTATCTATGGTCTTTTTATAAAAAAATCACAGTTTTTTTTCGAATCCACCGGCTTGCATGGTGGGGATGCCAGTTTCCGATATAGTTCGGGAAAGACACCGCATGTCGTACGGTTCTCGGGAGAGGGTCCGTACCGGTGTTTAGAGAATGCGATTTGTGCCGGCAATGCTTTGTACGCCGGAACGAAGGCGTTCTTTGTATCAATTGACTCCCGCCGCTTTCCGGAGGTGTCTATCATCATACCTATCAACGATACATGCCAGACCATGGAGTTGCCGTGTCCGTCTGTATTGCCGCTTTTTATTGCCTGGACTGAAGCATCGTAGTTAGATATTTGAATAAATGATATGGTAAAACGATAAATAGAAGATAGAAAATGAAACGCGCGCTTTTATTGTTTACGATAGTCGTTTCCTGTGTCTCGCAGGAACTCTATGCGCAGAAGGTGGCGGTGAAAACCAACCTGCTTTCCGATGCTTTTTTCAGCCCGAATCTGGGTGTTGAAGTAGGATTCGCCCCCAGGTGGACATTGGACGTGAGCGGACAGTTCAACGGATGGACGCTTTCGCATGACAGGCGGTGGAAGCACTGGGCAGTGCAGCCGGAAGTTCGCTATTGGCTATGCGACCGCTTCGGCGGACACTTTTTCGGTGCGCATTTACATGGCGGACAGTACAACATCGGCGGATTCGACGGGAAAATCAATATGTTGGGCACTGACTTCCGGAAGCTGAAAGATACCCGCTATCAAGGCTGGTTTATCGGTGCGGGCGTATCATACGGCTACGCCTTTATCCTTGGCCGCCATTGGAATCTGGAAACGGAAATCGGTTTGGGCTACTCTTATACCCGCTATGACAGGTATCGGTGTAGCGGATGCGGCAAAAAGGTGGAAACGGACAAGCCCCACCACTACATGGGCCCCACCAAAGCGGCCATCAACCTGGTTTATCTATTCTAAAAAATGCAACTAACATGAAAAGAACAATACTCATACCGGTAATCCTGTTGGGATTGGGACATTTGCCAGAAGCGGTAGGACAAAATACCGATACTGTCATACCTGGTGTTTCCGTCGAAAATTCCAACATGAATCGAGAGGGAAAATACCTTGCCGTGGAGATAAATTTGGATATAAACAAACTTGATGTGGATGCCAACCGTGCCGTGCTGCTCACGCCGCGTTTGGTCAACGGGACGGATTCTCTTGACCTGCCCTCGGTGGGAATTTACGGGCGCAGGCGGTATTACTATTACGTACGGAACGGCATAGGCAGTATCTCAGGTGAAAATGAAACGGTTTATCGCGCGTCGGGCAAACCGAACAGTCTGGCATACAATAACCTTACGGAGTACGAAGACTGGATGGACGGGGCAACGCTTAAATTCCACCGCAGCGATTGGGGGTGTTGTCACGAGATATTGGCGGAATACGAAGGCGTATTGGGGCGTCATCGAGAAGCTTTCTTCCCGGAATTGATATTTGTGCAACCCGAAGCGGAAATCATGAAAAGTCGTTCGTTATCCGGATCGGCATACATAGACTTCCCGGTCGACCAAACGGCGATTTATCCCGATTACCGTCGCAATACGGTCGAATTGGGCAAGATACAGGCGACTATCGACTCCGTACGCAACGACAAGGATGTCTCCATCACTTCCGTGTGGCTGAAAGGTTTCGCTTCGCCGGAAAGTCCCTACAAGCACAACACGGAGCTGGCCATCGGGCGTACAGCCGCACTTAAAAAGCACATCGGGCAGCTGTACCACTTTGCAGACAGTATCATCCGGACAGACTACGAACCGGAAGACTGGGCGGGCCTGCGCCGTCAGGTGGAACAATCGAACATTAACCATCGCGGGGAGATTCTGGCTTTGATAGACAGCGACATGGAACCGGATGCCAAGGAGGCAAAGATCAAGCGCACTTACCCGGAAGAATACCGCTTCATGCTGCAACATTTCTATCCGGCGTTGCGCCATACGGACTACCGCATAGACTACGCCATACGCACGTTCAGCGAAGTGGAAGAGATAAAGCGCATTATGGCTGAGCAGCCGCAGAAGCTAAGTCAGAATGAGTTCTACCTCGTTGCCGGAAAGTATGAGCCAGGCACGGATGAGTTTACCGATGTCTTTGAAACAGCCGTGCGTATGTTCCCGAACGATGAGATTGCAAACCTCAATGCCGCCAATGCCGCTATCCGGCGCGATGATTTTGAAACGGCACATAGGTATCTCGACAAGGCAGGCGACTCCGCCGAGGCTGTCTATGCACGGGGCGCATTAGCCATACGCAAGAAAGATTATAACACGGCACGCCGGTACCTGAGCAAGGCGAAAGAGATGGGATTTGAAAAGGCCGGCAGGACGCTCGACGAACTGAACGAAAGATTGCAATGACCTCAAATAGACAGGATAAACCAAGAGATAAGGAACAATATTTTCAAACATTTTAATTTATCGACAATGAAAAGAAATTTTTTATTCATGTCCATGCTGGCAGCCCTGTTTATGGCAGGATGCTCACAGGAGGAGATTACTCCTGGCGGCGAGGACAACGGTAACGGTGAGGCCAATACCAGCTATATGGCCGTAAACCTGATGTCCTCTGATGTGACAGGTACTCGTGCCGCTGCCGGTTACGAGGATGGAAGTGAAGCCGAAAACGATGTTGAAAAAGTCCGTTTTTATTTTTTCACCGCGAACGGCGCCGTTGCTAACGTTAAACTTTTAAACGGCAGCTATGTAAACTTCTATGACTGGGAACCCACTGATGCGGATCAGACGTTTCCTGACGGAAATGGCAACGATGATATCGGAAGTAAACTCAAGGCCACGATTGTCATCAGTACCAAGGACGGAGACAGACTTCCGCAGAGAATTGCGGCTGTGCTGAATCCTCCCAGAGATGATGATGGTAATGTCCTTTTGGGTAACACATCAATGAGCCTTACCAATCTGAAGGCTGTTGCCGCCGATTATGCCGCCACCGGTCTGACCACAAAAGGCAAATTCGTGATGTTCAATTCCGTATATGGGGAAAATAGCGCAGAGGTATGTGCTGTCCCTATCGAGTCTGACCATCTACAGAAGACTGAAGCCCTTGCCAAGGCCAACCCCGTCACAATCTATGTCGAGCGTAGCGTGGCCAAGGTCAGCGTTGCCCTGGGTTCTGCTGTAAGTGCTGCCGGCAGTGACAAACTTGCACTGAAAGATAAGGATGGTAATGACCTCAAAGTACCAGTAGGTGGAGAACAGGTTTACCTGAAACTCAACGGTTGGAGCCTGACCGCCGAAACCGATGAGGGCAGATTGGTCAAGGCTATTGATCCCACATGGACAAGTAGTTGGTGGAACGGCACACACCGCAGTTTCTGGGCCATCAATTCTGAGGATGCCGCGAACGACTATGATACTTACAACAACACTATCAATAATGCCTTTAGCACTTCATTGTACACCAATGAGAATGCTTTGGATTATGCGAGTTCCTCTATCAACCGCACCAAGGTTATCCTCAAGGGGACTCTTTGTAAGGCAGACGGTACAACGCCTTTCACTATTATAAGACACTTGGGTATCTATTCTGCCGACACATATTCTACGACCGAGTCTTCAAACCTCCCCGTATTGAAGGCAAGTATTCTCAATCAATTGACAGCCGGTGGATATACTTACTATTCGGGAGACAACACGACACGTACAGGGCTTAGTGCCAGCGATCTTAAGATTGTAATCGTGGGACAGGCAACATCCGAGCCAAGCGATGGAAAAGCGCGCAACTGCTATGTATATGCCCAGTTGACAGATGTCGCAAAAGCGAAGAAGTGGTACACTTCTTCAAACACCGCCGTGACGGCAACTGTTTCATCCGATGTCATTAACGGCAAACTTGCAGACAAGGATATAGTTGACAGGGCTCTGGTCTGGAAGTCCGGTATGACCTACTATTACTATGAGATTATTCATCATAAAGAAGCTAATCAAACTAACGAAACGGCTACCAAAGGTATAGTTCGCAATCACATATATAAAACAACCGTGACTAAGATCGCCGGTCTCGGCACCCCTGTTTACGATCCCGACCAGGTAATTTATCCCGAGAAGCCCGAAGACAATGACCACTACATCGCTGCTGAAATCGATATCCTGTCTTGGCGCATTGTCGAGAACAACTATGAGTTGAAGTGGTAATATGAACCCGGACGCCCGAAGGCGTTCCTGATACATACAGTGTGGGAGGCGGCTCCCGTCTCCCACACATATTAATTAAACAGAATAACGAATACAGTACCCGCCCACCGGTACACAAGGGAGGTGCGGCATCGGAGACCTGAACGCAAGACAGGTATCCCATTTGACGAGAAAATCCGGATGCGGAAATTCCGCACACAATATATAAATATCAAGAAAGAGTAAACGATATGGATATACGGGCAATGATAAGGAATTTGGCAGCCAAGGTCTGCGTGGCGTCAGTCTGCCTGTCGGCTCTTCCGTCCTGCGACAGATGGTTCTACGAGGAAGAAGGCGACTGTTCGGTATATTACCGGCTCAAATTCCGTTACGATAAGAACTTGAAGTGGGCTGATGCTTTCGCAAACGAGGTTTCATCAGTTCACCTGTATGCCTTCGACAAATCGGGTGTACTGGTATGGCAGCGTGAAGAACAGATAGATCCGACTACGGCGGAGAACTACTCGATGTCGCTCGACCTGCCCGCCGGCGATTATCGACTGTTGGCATGGTGCGGTCTCCGGAACGATGGCGAGCGTGAAGAGTCTTTCTCCGTACCCGAAGCCCGTGTCGGCGAGACCCGTATGAAGCAGTTGCAGTGTGCCCTGAACCGTAAGTACGACGAGTCCGGCGCATACAGCAAAGAAAGGCTTTACCGGCTCTTTCATGGCACTTTGGATGTGTCGCTGCCCTCGAACGATGACGGGGGCAGTTACGATTACACCATGTGCCTGACCAAGAACACCAATCATGTCCGCGTCATACTGCATCACCTTTCGGGAGAGGATGTGGATGTGAATCAATTCGTCTTCCGTATAGAGGACGAGAACGGTTTGATGGCTCATGACAATGAATTGATGGAAGACGAGAACATTACCTACCGTCCTTGGAAAACGCAGAACGGCGAGGCTGGCGTAGGAAAAGATGATACCCGTGCCGTCATCCAAGTAAAGGGGGCCATCGCCGACCTGACCGTGGGACGTATGATGGAAACACATCGTGAGAAGATGTTTCTGACCATCGCCGGCAAAGAAGACGGCGAAACGGTGGCCCGCATCCCGGTGATAGACTATGCGCTGTTGGCAAAGGACTATTACGAGGAAGAGTACAACCGTTCGATGACCGACCAGGAGTTCCTGGACCGCGAGGACGACTATGTGATGACATTCTTCCTTGACGAGGACAACCAGTGGATCAACAGCTACATACTGATTCACTCTTGGCGTGTGGTGCCGAGTAACATTGAAATTGAATAATCAGGAAGAAGGGTTGGACTGATGAAACCGAACATTATACATAGCATTGTAATCTGCCTGACGGCATTCGCATTGCTTTTTATGGTGGCGTGCAGCAGTCAGGAAGAATCCTTGCCGGACAACGTTACGGAAGCTGCCCTGTATCTGAATATCGCCACCATAGGACAAACAAGGGCGAGTACGGCAGAACTGCCCGACAACGAGAAGATGAACAGTGTACGCGTGGTTGTACTACATGCGGCTGACGGAACGGTGGAACATAACCGCCACTTTTCGCTGGAGGGTGCGCAGGCACAGAAAACCATCTTACTCAAGGTAACACCGAACGAAAAGAAGAAGATATTCCTCTTCGCCAATGAAGAGAGCGTGTCCACGGTAGAAGGTGTAACTGTAGAGGGTGAAAATCAAACGCTGACCGCTTTCTTCAACAGTTATACAGAAGGAATGCCCGGCTTTGAAGCCGCGGTGAACAACCTCTATTTCGCTCCGGACTATTCGGGCGGAAAACCCATCCCGATGTCTTCCATGTACGAGATAGATTTTCCTGAAAAAGGGAATTTCGACGGGACGTTCTACGTGGTACGTGTCGCCACCAAATTCATGGTGAACTTTATGAACTGGCGTGGAGAGGAAGTAATTGTGGACAATTTCACCATAGCGAGCCATGCCGACAAGAACTTTCTGATGGCGCATGTCAATGACAGCGAACAAAACGAGCAACTTTTCAACGGAAAAACTTGGATAGATTGGTTGAAGGAGGTTTCCGACGCCTCGTCCGAAAATGACGATTACGCCGTCACGGAAGCCGCCGGCTGGCTGAAAGACTACGAACTGCCGGCACAAGCGGATAAGGCAATCACCTATACCCACGGGACGGTTACCGTTGGAAAACCGACAGTGGATATAGACAACCCCGATAACTCGAAACCGGGTGTGGCGAAGAATATTCCCGTTTTCTACCTGCCCGAAAGCAAAAGCCCCAAAGCGGGAGCAACAGACGGCGAGCAGGAGTACACCCTGACAATCAAGATAACCGGAAGGGATGAACCTTTCGTCTGCAAGTTACCCAACTTGAAGGCACTTTTCCGCAACACCCATGTCGTGGTGGATATAACAATGTATAATAGTAATGAAATCATAGTGGATGTGATTCCATATAGCGAGGTAATCCTTGAACCGGAATTCGGATTATAAAACAATAAATAAGTATATGAAGCATTTTGTACGACATACCGTTCTCTTCCTGATGATTTCAACCGTTACAGGTTGTTATGACGAATTTATGAAGGAAGAAACCATAGGTGAAGGCAAGGCAAGTATATCTGCCACGCTGGACTTCAAACCCATGTCCTCGGCACTGAGCCGGACACGGGCTGCCGGAGATGCATTAAAGGGTATCAATAGCTTGCATATATTGTTGTATGATCACAGTACAAAGAAGTTAATAAACAGTTGGGAGATAGAAGAATATTCCGTGTCCGATGAAAAACGTGATGATACGAATGCTGAAAACGGGAACAGTGCGGAAACAAGTACCAAACGCGCCACTTTCAAGCTGCCGGAGGAAATCAACTTCGGCAAATATTATATGTATGCCGTGGCGAACATCCCAGACCTGCTTACAAATACGGCCTATTCTGATGCCATACAAACGATAGACGAGCTCAAAAGTATTCCCCTCACATGGGACTCCGAAAACGTGACCAACAATGGCCAGATGATTGGCTTTTTCACTAAAAGCTCCGTTCCTGCTCTATCGGCGGACGACGAGTCTCTTGTAGTAAATGAAAAAAGCATAAAACTCCACGCGTGGCTACGCCGTGCGGCTTCTAAAGTGACCGTGGCATACGACGGTAGCGCATTGAAAGAAGGAGTGTTTATCTATCTCCAATCCGTGCAGATTAAAGATATTCCTTTGCAATGCTATTTGGGAAAGGAAAATAATGTGGGAAAAGAGGGGTACACCTTGGATGTACCAGAGACCGGGCCTGATATGATTGATGGAGAAATCATTACTTATCATGAAGGAGATATAACAGAGGATTTTGAATACGGGGAAGGCTGTGCAGACCATCGTGTCACGGTAGGTAGTCCCCATTTCGGTTCTCACGATGAAACAGCTCCCGCACTATACTTTTACGAGAATATACAGGGAGCGGGTAGTAGTATGCCTGACAAGAGGCAGGATTCAGACGGTAACGGGATATTGGATTTCCCCGGATTGCCGAACAAGCCGGATAAATACCCTGATTACCGCCTAAAAGATAACGTACCTTACGGTACATACATTGAGGTACATGCGCACTACATCTCCAACAATTCCGAGCGATTGGGTAACGGGCACATCATTTATCGTTTCATGCTGGGACAGGACGTGATACATGATTATAACGCCAAGCGCAACTGCCACTACAAGCTGACATTGAAATTCAAAAACTTCGCGAACGAGGCGGACTGGCATATCGAGTACGAGGAGCCGGAGCCGGGCGTGATGACTCCTGAGCCCTATTATATCTCATACCTGTACAACCATTCCATGATGTATCCCATTAAGGTGAATACTGGCGGTCGAAAGATAGAGTACATAAAAGCGGAAATCAAGGAAAACAATTGGGCGCCCCATAACGCCAGCAGCGATATTTATTATACGGGTGCTCTGAATGGTGTTGACGCACCGTGGAACGGTTTCCTGTCATTACATAAAACAACGGAAACGGTCCTATATGCAGATAAAATCGGAACAAATGAGCAATACTACAATACTGTTCCTAAACGAGGAGAACGTGAATATAAAGATTTTACTTTGCCCGACGGTAAAATATCCGAAGATTTTACGACTGCCGGTTCTGAATCGGACGATAAATACCGTGTAGAGAAACATCCTACGGAAGAGAATACATACAACATATATATTCCTATGTACACGTGCGCCAAGCAGATGATATCAACGACCGGATACACCGGAAACAATCCTTACGTGGCATATCAGAGATTGGCGAGAGTCGAGATTACAACTAAGCTGGAAGGATTGGATGAGTGCTTTTATAATGAAGTTCCGATATACCAGGTACGTCGTGTCGTGAATCCGAAGGGCATATATCGATCTTCCGAAAATAATAAGTCGTTTCATGTCGTGTTGAAGCGATTGCCGAGAGAGAATGACCAAATATTCAAGACATTCCAATCCGAAGGCCCATGGAAAGCCTATGTCATCAAGAGATATAACGGAGATGGAATCACCCTGTCGGTAACATCGGACAAAACAGAGTTAAAGGATGATCCGGAATATGGAAAAGCCATATATGGTAAAACCGGCAGCGAGATTGACTTCAGCGTGGATTTCTCCGGGAGTTCGACAGAGAACCGTTACGCTATTATCCGCGTGGAATATCACAATTATACCTGCCAGCATCTGATTTTCATACGGCAAGGTGACAAGCCTGACGATTTGGTTACAGGCGGCGTGAAGTGGTATGCCAAGAATATGAAGACTTCGACCGACCTGGCTTCCACTCCGTTGGACGAAGGGTCGCTGTTCAAATTCGGAAATTGGAATCAGCCGATAGACGCATTGAGCAATAAAAACCCATTTGAACCGTGGATAAATGTCACGCCGGAAGATTTCAAAGTATATCCTGAAGATGGCTTTACCAATGCAGGAACTGGAGTCAAAATGGAGTGGACAACCATTACTAATCTTGGTAAGGACAATAAGTTCGGTGCTCCTCAAATGGCGAATGCCAGGGTGGCTACAGCCGCAGACTTTTGGGAATTGAGGGCGGATAATGTAGAGCAGGGATACGGTGTATTGTACGGAGATGATGCCACGGAAACGGCCGATGATATCGTAGATGCTTACGGCTATGACTATGAACACAGTACGTCTGGACGTGGAATGAGAGGCTGTTTCGCGTATAACAGCGATACGGGCAAAAATCTGTTCTTCCCCATTGGCGCCTCCGGCTACGGACACAGAAAACAAAGCTATACTGCCAGTTGGGGAGATCCTGAAATCCTCAATGGAGTATTAAGATATGCTGGCGGCCGAACAAAATTATATCCAGATCCTAAAGATCGTCCGTTGTTTTACGACATATACAAACGACCGGGAGCCATCTATTGGTTAAACGCGGAGATTCCTAAAGACTACTTTACGCCGACGGATGGTGCCAGCCTGGGATGGGATATCAACTATTTTTCATTTGATTTCAATTTTATCAGTACGGACAACCTAATTAGATCCGGAGGTTCGGATGCTTGCTTTGTGCGTTGCGTAGTAGATCCATAATCATGGGAGAAGAATCAAATTTGACGATTAGCGGTGATGTAAGTAAATTGTGTATCAACGGGAAAAGTAGAATAAAATCGGAGCAGCCTTAAAAGAGAACAAATGTAACCGGACAAGAGAGTGCAAGCTGGAGATGGAAGCAAAATATCATCCGACACTGAATTGTACGCAGCCACCGACCTCTCCTATATCGAGATATGCCGGCAGTGCGGGGGGACTCTCAACGGATTTTCCCGTTATGTCAGTACCTACCATCGCCATTTGATGCAGGAACGCAACGGTATCAAATGAGTCCTGAGGAAGCCGGTAATATCAAGATGAACCAGCGGCACGGAGTTCTGAAACCCTACCTCGACAGTCTGACTGAAGCGTTAATTAAAAGGGTGAAACGTGGGAAGAAAGGTCGGAAATAAACGGCCGGGCGGGGATTGCATTCCCAATTACGTGTCCTGTGTAGGTTGGCAATAATAACATAGGCAACACAAAGAGAAAGGACAGAGTTTAAAACTTACGCAAGGCACATTGAGTATTCAATGAAAAAGCACTTGCAAAGGAATTTGCAAGTGCTTGATTTTTAAGCTCCTCAACAAGGAATTTTGCAATTTTTACAGTGTGGTGTATTTCAGTCTTTTATAAAGATGTCTTTCCCGTTTTTCTCCGATTTTGCACTATGCCAGTCGCTTTATACTTCTGGCTTTTGCTCATTACATGAATGTACCTTGCCTTGCTAAATCAGTCTGTATTCGCAAATATAAAAATATTTACTCAATAACGAACATTGTTCTATTAAAACATTAAACAAAAAATTATGATAAAGCATAATTGTCATTTTTTGACTTGATGCACAATATCATGTATCAATCAGATATAAGGTATTTTCTCAAACTCATATAGATTAATAGATTAGAAATTCAAAGCTAATTATATTTTGGGATAGTAAATCATGAAATATCTAATTTTAGTTTGGGATTTCCATAAAGATGTAAACAGGCCCATGCGGCAGGAGTTGAATATTGTTCGAACACTTTCATGTTTGCCTTAAAAACAGCTTGTTGTATTTCATAGCCATTATCCATTGACTCTAAAAAAATAGGAAGCCAAATTTCAGGAATGGATGCATTTAACCCCCAGCAAGGAGCAATAATGGCTTCATAGCCGAGTGCAATTGCTTGGAGAACAACTGAAGCTATACTATTTCGAAAAGATTCTGTTTTCATTGATCCGGAATAACAAACAAAAAAGATTAAGATTTTGCCATTACTAATAACTGAACTAACATCACAGTTTTTTGTTCCTTCTTGGAATATGAGATGTGTCTCGGAGATATTTTGAGCACCATGCGAACAAACTATGTTTATATCTGAAGACATTTTCTCAAGCATTTCAGACTGAGTATTAATTTGAAACTGATATTTATTTAATGTATTTTCAATATTGTTATATAGATAATTTATAGTTAGATCCCCGCTTTCGATAGGAATCCATATTGATTTTGAATAATTACGTAAAAGAATAGAGTTTTTTGTTCTAAATAATAACCATTCTGTTGATAATACATTTGTTATTGGCATTCTTAACGCAATAAAGTTTTTATTTTCGTCTAATAAAAGGTTATGAGGATAGCCAGATATCTCCAAGTCTTTCACGAGATAAATACTTTCTATATTCTTATTTATTAGTAAAGAAAAACTTTGTAGCTCTTTTTTTACTTCATTGCTTTGGTTGATATATTCTTCATTTGTTATCAATCTTACTTCTCCTTTTTCTTTAATTGTAAAGGCAAAACTAAAATCGAAGAAGTAATCCTGTTTTAGTAATTGCAAATATTTATCGTAATCCCATTGATCCTGTAATGAAAAACCATATTCTTTATTGTGTAATGTCAGTGTATATATTTTACTTTCCGAAAAGCCAATCCACAGTATTGCTGTATTTTCTTTTAATTGGAGTGCTGCATTAAAGTCATCTTGGTGCTCATATAATAAATCAAAATCGTTTAAATCTAATTTAGGTAATTTAAGCGGCATTGTTCCTATTACTTCTTTAGGGCGAAATAAGATACTAAAATCTGATTTTAGCATCATTGCGAGAATGAAACCTGCATTATCATAGTTTTTGAAACTTTCTTGAATAAGGCGACTGGCTATAGTGAGTGATATTTCATTATCATAGACAAAATCGGATGTATTTCTAGTTTCATTTAACTTTATCAACGATTCCTTAATTCTAGATTTGAGCATTGTGCTATCTCCTGTTAATATATCCTTAATACGATTTATGCTTTCATGAGGCACTATTGATTCGAACACATTTACGAAAAAGCCTAGTCCCGTTGGAGAAAAATCGGCATCAGGATAGATCCGTCTTATATTGTACAATAATGTCAGCCAAGGTATAGCACTGTGGATACCATCTTTAAATAATGTTTCTCTTTCCTTTCTTAAGAAATCTAACAGTATATCTGGCAGGCCATCTGTGTGGTCGGCAATAAGTGATGAATAATAAGCATGAGCCAATATGTTTTTTTCGTAATCACTAAGATTTAGATTATGTTGAAGTTTTTGATATAATGGCAAAATAAACTTTACTAGCCCTACATTTCTGAATAACCGAATTACTTGTCTACCTATTTCTAAAACGAACTCGTGATGATACGGCGGCTTTTTTATAAGACTCGCAACTAGACTTAAATTGACGAACATTAATGATGCATGAATGCTATTAGCATTTGAATATGCCTTAAACGCATTCACAAAACCTAATTCAGGAACTTTATCCTTATAGGACGCCATGATGATTTCTTCAACAAAATCTCGGTTTATTTGATAAAACTCGGACGTCGACAGTCTTTCGACTACACTTCCGGCAAGGAAGTAAAATAACTCTGGCATCTTAAAGTATAAAAGAAGTTGCCTTAGTGGAATTACATACATAAGTGCTGTTTCTACATCTTCATTATTCCAATTGATTTTTTCGCCTTGATAGTGAAGCGTATCTCTAAAGAATGATATGAGTTCAATCTTTTCAACATCTTTTAGCAAATCAAGATTGAAATATTCCTCTGATAACCGTTGACTCTTGTTTCTCGTGTATCCATCTTCAAGAAAAATATTCATATACTTTTTTACACTTTTACCACTCCACTTATATTTTGTTATAGATAGGTTTAATCGCATTAATTTTTTTTCTATTAGAATAGAATCAAAGAGATCTAAGAAAATTTTTATTGAATATAAAAGCGACGGCGATGAATTTTCTTCTAAACTGTAAAGAAATTTCGGATAATAATCCCAATAATTAGGATGAGATTCGACTAATGTTGAAAGTATATCTTTGTAAAGGCTCAAAATGTCTGACTCGTAATGAAAATGGCAATCATTAAGTCTCTCATAACGAAGCAAGTCATGAAATTTAATTATTAACTCTTTAAGTTTCTCCATTTTGATTTCAAATATAATTTATCTACTAAATATACGAACAAAATTTATATTCCTGTTTGGTGATTAATCAACATAGTAAAATCATGTATTCAATGGATATTTAAGGGAAACAAGATCGTCAGGATGCCTATATACTAATCAAACAGGGTATACTCGTGTTGAAAAAGTATTTCTAATAACCTGTTTCTATGGAGAATCAATTGATGATAATAGTTAATCAAACACAAGATCATTCTCGAAAAGACGCTCTTTTTTGTTGTATAATATGTGTTTTTTGAAAATAATCCGTAAGTTTGACCCGTTATCATTACGTCAAACTTGATTGATTATGGAGACTATTGCAGATAGTGACAGGTGTGCCGACAGGCGCATGATCCGTAACAAATAGTCCATTCCCTCGCCCGGCATGGACTGTTTCGGCCCGTGCCCTTTCCCACATCTTACATACAAAACTGCCTGAACCCGCGTACCGCATTTGGTCCGGGAGATTGGCCGCTTTATCCGAAACGGGACATTTCCTTTCCGGTCCAATTTGGTCCGAACAAATTGCGAATCAGAAAAATGCCCGAAATAGCGAAAAAAGCAAAAAAGTTCTTAAAAAGACACAAAATCGGAATACTCGGTCGTTGTTCATTGCAATTTGTTTCGTATATTTGAACAATGATTCGCCGAAATAGGTGGGTTGTTGGCTTTGTCCGCCCTTAAAATCTGGTACATTTTGAGAGACGAAGCACAAGAAAAGCCCTCACGCATTGGCCTACGCCTAATGCGGGGCATCCGATTTTGATTCCACGCATAGGCGTGGGCATCTTGTGCTTATATTCTCAGTAGGTTTACCAGAGCCTTAGGGTGGTATTTGTCACAATGATGCTCACGTTCTTTTTTTCGACGGATAGGAAACTTTAAAAATTATAAAGTTATGCTATCTTTGTGTGGTCACAATACGGTTTAGATCGTAACATATTGTAAAGGTTAAGACACCTTTATGCCTTTGGGTAAACTTACGAACTGTTATAGCGATATAACAGGTTTAGTCCGGCGTAAAATTGTCTGAAACCTGAGCTATGCCCCGGCACGTGCTGTCGGGGCGGGCTTGGGCGTAAGGATGATTACCGGAGAAGGCATCGTAAGGCCGACCCAAAGGGATTGTCCAAGCGTCCTCGCCCTTTTTTATTGCCTTACCGCAACGGGCCGGACGCCGGGAAATCGAATGAAGTATCAACTTCTATCCCGGTTACTATGTTACGGCCAAAATCGAAACCCTGTCATTTATCCGCAGCCGGAGAACTCCGGCCATGCGCGGCGTATTCCGATCCGAGCGTTCGGGAAAGCCCCGTATTTCCAAACCGAAAACTAAGGGAGTGCGCGGCGTTCGCCTGTTCCTGTGGGGGCGGCAGGCCGGGCAATCCCGTGCCGTCGCACTCCCTTTCCGATATTTCTTTTACCCACACCGATATAGGCCGGACACGCACCGATTTGTTTTCATGTCCGATGAAAACCGTTAGTAGACACTCGGCAGCGTTCCGGCTTATTACATTACCCTTTTTTACTAATTTTTTCATAGCCGGGGGACGTGCAATCCGGCAAGCAGTTGTCGTTAAAGGCGTATGGGTACGATTGCTTGGGTACGTCCCCCTTTTTTCGGGATATTCCAATTATTTATTCGATAGATGTTCTATAACACGGTCAGGCTGCGGGGCAAAACGGTTGTTTCCGGCCTTTATTAACTACTTCTTCTTTTCCGGGGGGCGTTCCCGGCAGGCGGTTGCGCGGGTAACTTCGTGTGCACGGTGGACTGAATCGCCTGAGCTTCGTCCCCCTTTTTTATGGCTCTACGAGCAATTTTTCATAATAACATTAGATTGGATGGGCCGAACCCCGGAGCGTTTACAGGAACGTTTCGGACGTTCGGCCTTTTTTTATGCTTACCGCTATGAGAATCGAATATGATAAACTGCAAATCCTGAACGACATCGACCCGTCGCATGCGGTAGCTTTTTCGGGCTACCGAAAGGAAAAAATCAAACTGACGGAAACGGATGCCGATTACACGTCCGTCCGCGAGCGTATCGTCCGGCGCACGGCAAGCGCCGTACTGCTGCTGCGCGATCAGGGTTACAATACTTTCCTCTGCGGCATGGCTACGGGTTTCGACCTGTGGGCGGGGCTGGCGGTACTGTCGCTGAAAAAGCACATGCCCGACCTGCGGCTGATCGCCGTCGTGCCGTTCCGGGGGCAGGCGAAAGGTTTTCCCTACGAGTTTAAAGAACTTCATTCGGCAGTGCTGGCCGCAGCAGATCGGCGCGTCTGCCTGCATGATACCTGTACGCGGTCGTGTTTCCATGAGCGCAACCGGGCGATGCTCGATCATGCGTCTGCACTGGTGTGCTACTACGATGGGCAGTCCGGCGGCACGGCCTACACGGTGGATTTAGCCCGCAAGCGGGATATGACGATTCTGAATCTGTGCGACGACGCACAGGAGTATAACAACAAAGCGGATGAGCGACTGATTTCGGAGATAATGAAGATAAAATAAAAGTGATGTATTATGTTTAAACAGGGCACGAACCGAACTTGTCTTTGCTGCGCAGGCGATTGGCGTTGCCTTGATTGTTAAAGACAAATAAAGTTTGTGCTTTTTTTATTAACCATTTTATTTAAATAATTATGAAAACGAAAAATCCACAATTCAAAGGTTCGCCGGTCGCCGCCGCCAATTTCAGGTGGAGCCTCGACTTTTTCCGGAACCACGATGTTACGACCGTCGGGTACAATTTAATTCCCGACGAGGTGCTGGAAGCATGGGTCGCGCCCGACCCGCAGCAATTAATCTCCGACATGGCCGACGGCAAAGCCGATCCGGACAGCACCCTGCCGTTCGCCGTTTATGCGTGCGCCTACGGTCATCACGACAAGATTTACGCCGCGATTCTCAACGATGATTCGTACGCTACACCTTACGAGAAGGTCATCGAAGATTTCTTTCCGTTTCAGGAAGCCCTGCATTATATCGTGGAAATGAATAAAAAGCGGTTTTATTTCCTGACGTTTCCTATCCTGCATTTCAAAGCCCTGCCCGAAATGCTATCTCAGCTAAGAGAGGCCGTTCAAAGACTCGGCGTTTTACAGCTATAAAGCAGATTTGTCCGGTTCGTAATCAGGCTTACTTTCCGATTCCGGACAAATCGGCGGGGAACGGGCTCCGCAATGCCCGTTCCCTTATTGATATCCTCATCATGGTACGAACCGTTTGCCCACTAACCTGATAATCAATGAAAACGGCGACGGCCCAAGCCGGACGGAGCGATCCGCCCGGCTTTTTTATTTACCGTTGCATGGTATGTCCTTTCTTTTTCTTGCGTCGGTACTTGCGGGCCAGATTTTCGCGTATCTCGTCGAGTTCGTCGGGCGGCAGCGGTTCGTTTTCCAGTCCAACGGCCACGAAATCGAGTGCTCCCAGAAGCGACGATACGGGATCGTCCGGGACGGTCGCCCGCTGCGGCGCGTTCGCCATGCTGATGGGGCACTCCGCCTGTGGGATGGTCTGCGGCTGTACCGGCGTTTTTCCTTGCGGCGGATCTGCGCGTAATGCCGGGACGATTTTGGGGGTTTGCGTTTTTTGTTCCGGCGACTGCACGGTTTTCGGGGTTTGTGCGTTTCGTACCTGCGGCAGCTTCGGCAACAGCGCCGCCCGATCCGCGCGGGGATTGTTGAACAACTCCTGAAAGACGTTGGCCGAATAGTTTTTACCCAACCGCGAACCGTTAAGCACCATTTTCGTATTGTGGTCGATAAAGGTCACGCCGTAGATGCGCCCGCTGCTGGCGTTTTCCCGGAACAGCGCGTCGATGCCGCGCCGTTTCAGGTGTTCCGTAAATTCGCCTTTGGTGCGGGATTCGTGCATGGCGCGGATCACTTCGTCGCGGGTGCGGGATTTGAGTTCTGCCGAGCCGATGTATTTCTCCAAATCGGACAGTCGCTTTTTCTCCAACCGTTCGAATCCCACGTCTTTCCCGATCCGGCTGGATTTGATCGGAACGCCGACGGGTTCCCCTTTGTCGTTCAGGGCCGAATAGACGAGGCCGTGATAACGCTGGCCCTGGTGTTCCCCTTTGCGTTCTTCCAGACCGACGTTATACAGGTTCAGCAGCGCATTGAGTTCTGGAAACGATCCGAATTTATACTGCTGGGTCAGCAACCGCACGACCGAAGATATTTGTTGTTTGAGGTTTTCATGGCCGTATTCCACTTTTTTGATTCGTCCCAAATCCTGCACGGCCTGCCTGTCGGACGGGTGCAGGCCGTATGTACGTTCCATGTCTTTGAGAATCGGGACAGACCGGTTTTGGACTTCCTTGTAGTCGTCGATCTTCGTCCCGTCCTCGCGCATCCGCACCGAAACGATGTGTACGTGTTCGCGGTCGATGTCCCGGTGTCGGAACACGTAATAGGGCTGATCGCCGTAGCCCATGCGCTGCATGTATTCCTGCATGAAAACGGTCAGCCGTTCGTCCGTCAGCTCGTCTTTGGGATCGGGATTGAGCGAAGCGTGGAAAACGGTTTTAGTCAGGTTATGGCCGGAGTTCATATACGGTTCGAAACTTCGCATGGCGCGGTGCATGTCGAACGGCGCGGACGGATCGGACGGCATGGCTACGCGGTTTCCGAACAGTAAATCGGCCTGTCCCGCATTTACTTTCTCCGCGTTATACATGAGCGCACCGTACAGGTTGCTGCCGCCTCTGCTTATTATTCCAATCATTTTTGCTCGAATTGACGGGTAAGTTCGATCACGCTACGGTCGAGCGTTTGAAGCTCCCCGGTGTATTTTTCCAACCGGGCTAACAGGGCGACCGCGCGGCGCTCGTTGAAATTGGTGTGAATCGCTTTTGTGACCTGATTGTAGTTTACACCCACCGACCGCATCAGGGTAAACAGCGAGGTCAGGCGGTTGTAATAGTCGTAAGCCGCCTTGTCGATCTTCACGACTTTAAAGTCTCAGCCGAAAATCCGGGAGAGAATGAATTTCGATTTGTTCGTTGCGCCCGATTTGTCGAGCATGTTCAGAAATTTTGCGTTCTGGGCTTCGTTCAGCCGGAACGTGTAGCGGTAGGTTTTCACGTCTTTCGAACCGCCGCTGCCGCCTTTGTTTTTTCGCATGGCTAAAAGATTTAAAAGTTTAACGACTTCGGAGTTAAACCCCTCCCGATAAGATCGGGACCGTGCTGTCGGACAAAACGGAGTTTGTCGGACGAGCACACTTCTTGCTCTTTGCTCGTCGCAAAGAAAATCCGTCCAAAGGACGGAAGGTGTTGCTTCGCAACCTTTGGTCCGATAAATTGGCAGGGGGATTGTTCCGGGGACAAAGGTACGGCGGCTTTTCCCGGATGGGCACGCAAAAGGGCCGGAAATAACTGGAAACAACCGGAACGACTGTATAAAACCGGGATTTCGGGATTTCTTTTGTCCGTGTCTTCAGGCTGTGTGTACGGATTGCACACGGTATAATCCGGCAACGTAGTATTCCGTGTGAACCGGAGAAACAAAAAACATCCGGGACACTATGGATACATAGTGTACTTCGCATACGGAGTACCCGATTGATCTGCCGGACACAATGGATACACCGTGTATTTAGTATATCTGTGCTGATCGCGGAGATCGCGGAGATCGTGGAGATCGTGAAGATCGTGAAGATCGTGGAGATCGCGGAGATCGCGGAGATCGCGGAGATCGCGGAGATCGTGGAGATCGTGGAGATCGTGAAGATCGTGAAGATCGTGGAGATCGCGGAGATCGCGGAGATCGCGGAGATCGCGGAGATCGTGGAGATCGTGGAGATCGTGAAGATCGTGAAGATCGTGGAGATCGCGGAGATCGCG
>ERZ839767.884-NODE-884-length-49887-cov-10.301734_pt1 | contig 49887 bp, 62 predicted proteins | sample MGYA00519879_ERZ839767 | MGnify/ENA primary metagenome ERZ839767 (study PRJEB31850, sample SAMEA3708852) | human gut metagenome | biome: human gut; feature: human-associated habitat; material: faeces | place: China | collected 2014 ... | reverse complement strand
CTCTGACATGCCACCGGCATGTCATTCACTACCGCGCCGCCGCTTCGCTACCTAGGAGGGGCGCCCAGCGTCACACTACCCCAACACTATCTCCCCGAAGTCCTCCGGACGATGGAACGCGGGCACGGCGCTCGTGACCGGATTCCATGCGAGGTAATGCGGCTGCACGGTCGCGTCGCCGCACTTATAGAAATTCCCGCGCAGGAGCAGCCCGCGCCGCAGCTCAAACTCCGGAAAAAACCGCCGCACAAACTCCGCCGGAACCCGGTACCCGACCTCCCAGCCGCCGTCCGTGCGCCGCGTCCGCGCGCCGAACAGCGCCTCCGCGCCCGTCACCAGCAGCCGCGAGTGCTCCTCGATGCTCCGCCCGAAGCCCAGATACATGCAGCCGCTCGGACTGAACTCAATGTTGAAATACCGCAGGTCGCCCGCCGACGGGCAGAAGAAAAACTCCAGGCAGCTGTCCCGACACGGCATGCCCAGCAGCCCGCGCTCCTCGGCGCGGATGTCGCGCTCCGCCGCGCGCAGCCGCAGGTGCAGCGCGTCCTCAGTCCAGCACATCTGCGCCCATGCGCGCACCCCGCAGCTCTCCGTCCACAGCAGATTCCCGATCTCCGCCGACGGCACGGCGCTCCAATCCGGCGCGCCGCTCACATGTGGCGCTGTATAAATATTCATATCACACCTCCGCGCCGCGCGCTCAGACATAGCTCGGCTTCGGCAGCCGGTGCGGCAGGATCACCCGCCCGAAGCACACCACGCTGCGGCCGCTCGTGCCGCGCAGCTCGATATTCGCGTCCTGTCGCTTCGGATTCGCCGACAGCAGGTGCAGCGTGCCCGCGTAATCGCGGCACCACTGCTTGCAGTACACGTCGCCGTCCACGTAGAAGATGCCGACGTCAAACTCGTGCAGCGGCGCGTCGCGCTTCACGTACACCAGCTCGCCGTCGTGAATATACGGCTCCATGCTGTCACCTTGAATATTTATGCAGAAGTCGGCAGAGAGCGGCGCGTCCGCGGGACACTCGATCTGCTCGTAGTCCTCGCCCTCGATGGGGCTGGCGTAGCCCGCGGCGGCGGGCACGATGTAGCGCTTGATGAAGCGCACGGGGCGCTCCGCGCGGAACTCCGGCTGGCCGGACAGGTACTCGCCGTAGCGGATGTACTCGGCCTGGCCGCGGCGGTTGAGGCCGTAATAGATCTCGGACGCGGGGCAGGGCGGGAACTGCACGACGGCGCCCTGCGCGGCGGGGGCCGGCTCACCGCTCTCGACCAGCGCCGCGATCGTCACGCCGTAGTGGCGCGCGAGCAGCTCGAGCTTGTCCATGCGCGGCATCTGCGCGCCGCTGCAATAGGCCGAGACGGTCGATTTGCTGACGTCCAGCAGGCGCGCGACGTCGATCTGCTTCTCGCGGTCGCGCTTCATGAGCCGCTGCAGATTCGCGGCGAAAATGTTCTTGTCGTATACGATGTTGTCCACGTCGCACCTCAGTTTCTACATTATTATAATAAGTGTGGGTTGGTTTGCGTATTGGTACACTTATAATGTACTGTTAAACCGCAACTTTGTCAAGAAAATTTTGCGAAAGTTCGGTTATACCGCTTGACAGGGGCGGGGGATTGTGGTATATTATGCTCGTAAGGTTAAACAGAACTTGGGAGACTTTTCCGCACCGCCGCTTCGCTACCCTAGTAGGGGCAGCGCTTCGCGGCAAGAATTCAACACTGGCGCAACGGGGCAGCGCTCCGCACCCTTTGGCGCCCCTGCTATGGGAGCTGTCGCGCAAGCGACTGAGGAGTCGCCGAGGGGGCAGAGAGTGCCAATGGGAAAAAGACAATTCAGGGCGAGCAGTCCATCTTTTTTACCCCCTCAAGTTCTGTTTAACCTTATTGCCCCCGCATATCACGCGAAAGGAGAACCCCATGGAACAGATTCCAGACGACCCGATCATCGCCGCGATGCTCCGCACCGGCTGGCCGCCCTGGATGCTGACCGCGGGCGCCGACGACGATGGCATGGATCAGGATTGAGCAATCGCTCGTGCAGAACCGCAAGCTTTACAGCCTGAAATCCGCCCTCCGCATCGACACCGCAAAGGCGGTCGGCACCCTCGCGCTCCTCTGGCTCTGGGCGATCGACAACGCCCGCGGCGGATCCCTCGGCCGCATCTCCGACCGGCAGCTCGCCGAGATCTGCCAGTTCTCGCCCCGCCGCGCCGCCGAGCTGCGCGACGCGCTCGTCTCCTCCGGCTTCCTCGACCCCGCCGGCGACGACCTCGTCATTCACGACTGGGACGATTTCGGCGGCCGTCTCGAGAAGCGCCGCGAGCGCGACCGCTCCTATCAGCGCGGCAGGCGTCGTGCCGACGTCGGCGCGGACTCGGCTTCCGGTCGTGACACAGAGCAGAACACAGCAGACCAGAACAGACCAGACAAGACCATAGCAGACCAGATGAGACAGGATAACATTACTTTTTCTGGTGGTGATGGTGGCGCGCGGGCGGAAAGCGACAATGATTTTGATGAGGCGGGGGACTACCTCCTCAGCCGCGGGCTGATACCCGAAAGCTGGTTCGGTCAGGCACCGGAACTGGCGGCCAATGTGCGGCGCTTTGCCGACTCGCTGTTTGAGCGAATCTGGGGCCGCGCGCCGGGGCCGACCGACTACGGGCGGGTGTTCAACTGCATAGTTGACCGCGAGCGTGAGGACGGGGCGCAGCGCTGCCGGCTCAACGAGAAGCGGCGCGATCTGCTGATGTACGCGTTCGAGGCCGCGGCGGCCGCGGGGCACACCGGCGAGTGGGACTACGTCTACGGCGTGCTGCGCCGGCTGGCCGTGCGCGGCATCGCCGACCTCGGAGATGCCGAGGAGTACGAGATGGAGAACGGGCGGTAAGGGGGCTGATTTTTGCTGCGGCCTTTCTTTTGCCAAATGGTAATAGACGGAGCATGGCGACCCCTTTCCCCGGTGTGTGCACTGGGGACTGTCTCGCTGCGGCTCGGTCACGGCGCGGCTCTGACATGCCACCGGCATGTCATTCACTACAGCGCCGCCGCTTCGCCACCCTAAAAGGGGCAGCGCTTCGCGGCGAAGATTTCACAAGGAGGAACCCACATGGACATAACAGAACGCATTGCCGCGGCGGCGGGGCTGGCGCTGGACGCGGCCGAGACCGAGCTGCGCGCGGTGCTGGCCGCCCAGAACGGCGGCGGGCGCGGCGATCTGCGCCAGATCAAGGATACGCTGGCGCTGCTCAAGGAGCTGACGTCGTTCACGCGCGAGCTTGGCGGCGGCGCGTCGTCGGGCGTGACCGTGCGGTTCGACGACGCCGCCGCGGACGCGGCGAAGTGACGGGGGAGGGGGGCTGCGCTGCGGTGCGCGGGATTTTTCTCTCCCTCAGTCGCTTGCGCGACAGCTCCCTCGTCAGAGGGAGCCAAGGGGGCGGCGCGGCGCCGCCGTCTCGCTGCCTAAGAGGGGCGCCACCCCCAACACACACCACATACAACACCACACGGGATGAACACACATGTCTGAACTTCTGATACCAAAACCTAACGAAAAACAACTGCTTTTCCTCGCCGACCAACACAAATTCATCGGCTACGGCGGGGCGCGCGGCGGCGGCAAAAGCTGGGCCGTGCGCGTCAAGGCCGCGCTCCTCTGCCTTAACTACCCCGGCATCAAGGTCATGATTGTCCGCCGCACCTACCCCGAGCTTCAGGAAAACCACATCCTCCCCCTCTGCGCCATGCTCCGCTGTCTCGACGACGACCCCGCCGAGCGCATCGCCGCCTACAACGACGCCAAAAAGCACATCGTCTTCCCCAACGGCAGCCGCATCCTCTTCCGCTACTGCGACTGCGACAAGGACGCCGCCCGATTTCAGGGCACCGAGGTCGATGTGCTCTTCGTCGACGAGGCCACCCAGCACTCCGAGGCGCAGATGCACGCCCTGCGCGCCTGCGTACGCGGAGTGAATAATTATCCGAAACGCATCTACTGCACGATGAACCCCGGCGGCGTCGGCCACGGCTGGGTCAAGCGCCTGTTCATCGACCGGCAGTACCTCGGCGCCGAGCGCGCCGAGGATTACAGCTTCATCCGCTCGCTCGTGACCGACAACGCCGCGCTCATGGCCTCCGACCCCGACTACCTCCGCAGCCTCCAGGCCCTGCCCGACAAGCTGCGCCGCGCGTGGCTCGACGGCGACTGGGACATCTACGAAGGCCAGTTTTTTGAGGATTTCCGGCTCACGCCCGACCTCGAGCTTGCCCGCCGCCGCGGCTTCGCCGCCGACTCCGACGAGCTGCGCCGCCAGCGCCGCTTCACCCACGTCATCGAACCCTTCGACCTCGCCGCCCCCGCCTGCCGCGGCTGGACGGTGTTCCGCAGCTACGACTTCGGCTACGGGCGTCCGTTCTCCTGCGCGTGGTGGGCGGTGGACTACGACGGAAGATTATACAGAATTCTTGAATATTATGGATGCACGGCGCAGCCGAATCAGGGACTGCGGCTCAGTCCCGACGAGCAGTTCCGCGAGATCGCGCGCATGGAGCGTGAGCACCCGTGGCTGCGCGGGCGGAGCATCGACGGCGTGGCCGACCCGAGCATCTGGGACGCGAGCCGCGGCGAGAGCGTCGCGGAGACGGCGGCGCGCTACGGGCTGTACTTCCTGCCGGGCGACAACCACCGCGTGGCGGGCTGGATGCAGTGCCACTACCGGCTGCAGTTCGACGAGGAGGGGTTGCCGGGGATGTACGTGTTCGAGGGCTGCGCGGCGTTTCTGCGCACGGTGCCGCTGCTGCAGTTCTCGGCGGTGCGGCCGGAGGACGTGGACACGGAGCAGGAGGATCACGCGGCGGACGAGTGGCGGTACGCGTGCATGTCACGGCCGATCGCGCCGCGGATCGAGCTGCCCGTCCCCGCGCGGGTCTGGAACCCGCTGGGGGGATAGGGGAGTGGGGGGAGTGGGGGAGCTGGCGCGAAGCGCCTGAGGGGTTTTTGTATGAGTACGCAGTACAAATCGGCGCAGCCGCCTACCCAACCTCTGTCATTCCGAGACCAGTCCGCAGACTGGTCGTGGGAATCCGTTCTCCTTACGCCGCACTATGACTTTGCACAGTCCCAAGGGGATGCGGATTGCCGCGTCGCTCGTTCCTCGCTCCTCGCAATGACAGGTTAGTTTAGTCTTTAGCGCCGATTTAGACATTGTACGAAGTACAAAACGGCGCAACCCGCCTCCACCAACCACTGTCATTCCGAGACCAGTCCGCAGACTGGTCGTGGGAATCCGCGTCCCCCGTCCCCAAGCTCCCCCGTCAGGGGGAGCCAAGATAAAAAACCCACATAAGGAGGAACCCAATGTCATACACACCGCAGGAGCTGACCGCCGTCCTGCAAAAATACAAAGCCGGCAAACAAAGCCTCGAGCGCCGCGTCATCGCCGCCGAAAACTGGTGGAAGCTCCGCAACCGCTTCGAGGAGGACAAGCGCCCCGGCGCCTCCTCCGCCGGCGACTTCCGCGCCGTCAGCGGCTGGCTCCACAACGTCATCGTCTCCAAGCACGCCGACGCCATGGAGGCCTACCCCGAACCCGTCATCCTCCCCCGTGAGCCCGACGACCGCGCCGAGGCCGAGCTGCTCTCCGCCGTCGTCCCCTGCATCCTCGAACAGAACGCCTTCGAACGCACCTGGTCTGACGCGATGTGGCAGAAGCTCAAGACCGGCACCGCCGCCTACCGCGTCGGCTGGGACCCAGACAAGCTCGGCGGCCTCGGCGATATCTCGATCGAGCGCGTCGACCTCCTGAACCTCTTCTGGGAGCCGGGCATCGCCGACATCCAGCGCAGCAAGTTCGTGTTCTGCACGCACCTCGAGGACAACGACGAGCTGGAGGAGGAGTTCCCGCAGCTGCGCGGTCGGCTGCGCGGCAACCCATTCACTGCGACGCGCTTCCTCTACGACGACGCGGTGAGCCTCGACGGCAAGAGCACCGTCGTCGAGGCGTACTACCGCCGCAAGCGCGCCGGCCGTACCGTGCTGCACTACGTCAAGTACGTCGGGGAGACGGTGCTGTACTCGACGGAGGAGGGGGAGGGGGACACCACCGCAGGGGACGGCCTCTGTGCCGTCCCGCAAACCTCGCGCCTCACTTCCGGTGACAAATCGGCGCACATACTCCAATCCACCTGTCATTCCGAGACCAGTCCGCAGACTGGTCGTGGGAATCCGCGTCCCCTTTCGCCGCACATAAATACCGTGTCGACCCAAGGAGAAGCGGATTGCCACGTCGGGCTTTGCCCTCCTCGCAATGACGGAGGTGGACGAAAGCCAGTCGCGCCGATTTCCGCCGCGCAGAATGTCGAAAACGGCGCGCCGACTAAACTAACCTGTCATTCCGAGACCAGTTCGCAAACTGGTCGTGGGAATCCGCGTCCCCCGTCCCCAAGCTCCGCCGAAGGGGAAGCCAAGTACACACCTTACAGCCCCACGCCCGCCCCCGATGGCCTTTACGCCCACGGGCGCTACCCCTTCGTCCTCGACCCGCTGTTCCCCGTCGAGGGCAGCCCCTGCGGCTACGGCTTCGTCGACCTCTGCCACAACAACCAGACCGCCATCGACCTCATGCGCTCCGCCATCATCAAAAACACCGTCGTCGGCGCCACGCCCCGCTACTTCCAGCGCATCGACGGCAGCGTCAACGAGGAGGAGTTCGCCGACCTCGGCCGCGCCCTCGTCCACGTCAGCGGCAACCTCGGCGAGGACAGCCTGCGCCAGATCGGCTTCAGCCCCCTCAGCGGCGTGTACATGGACGTGCTGAACTCCAGCATCCAGGAGCTGCGCGAGACCAGCGGCAACACCGAGACCTCCACCGGCAACATCAGCTCCGGTGTCACCGCCGCCAGCGCCATCGCCGCCCTGCAGGAGGCCAGCGGCAAGGGCAGCCGCGACTCGACCCGCAGCTCCTACGTTGCCTACGCCCAGATCGTCGAGCTGTGCATCGAGCTGATCCGCCAGTTCTACGGCCTGCCGCGCAGCTTCCGCATCGCGGGGCGCGCCGGCGCGGAGGAGTACATCCGCTTTTCCAACGCCGGGCTCTGCCCGCGCCCGCAGCCCTTCGGAGCCGCGCTGCCGGTGTTCGACGTGAAGGTGAGCGCCCAGAAGCGCAACGCCTATTCGCGCCTGAGCCAGAATGAGCTGGCGATGGAGCTGTACCGCATGGGCATCTTCGACGAGGGCAAGGAGCAGGAAGCGCTCAGCTGCCTGCGGATGATGGAGTTCGACGGGCGCGACGAGCTGATCGGGCGCATCACGGCGTCGATGGGGCTGCGCGAGAAGCTGGATGAGCTGCAGAAGTATAAGGCGCTGGCGCTGGCATTCGCGCGGCGGTATCGCCCGGATATGGCCGAGGGGCTGACGGGGGAGCCTGCCGCCCCCCTTGGCGCCCCTTCCGAAGCTGCTGCCGCACCCCTTGGCGCCCCTCTTAGGGGAGCTGTCGCGCAAGCGACTGAGGGGTCGCCGGATGAGAGACTGGAGCAGAGTGAAAAAGACACCGACCCCGCCGCCCTCGCCGCTCTGCTCCCACCGCCGCACCTCCCGTGACGCGCGTCGAGTATTCCCCGGCCGCGCGCCGCCTGCGCCTGACCGGCCACGCCGGTGCGGGGGAGCGCGGCTCCGACCCCGTCTGCGCGGCGCTGAGCATTCTGGTGTACGCGCTGCTGGACGCGGGCGCGGAGGGTCGGGTCGAAAGGGGAGAGGCGGAGCTGCTGCTGCCCGACAGGGACGTGGACGTGGCGCTCTGCGGCTTCCGCCTGCTGGCGGAGAGCTACCCGGAGTATGTGAGCTATAAGGAGATGAATGATTATGGAAAATGAAATATCCCCCGGCGTAAAGGTGCAGGTGAGGGTAAGAGACGACGCACCGACTAAGCAAAACTGTCATTCCGAGACCAGATCTCAAACTGGTCGTGGGAATCCGCGTCCCCTTACACCGCACCAAGACCACACACCGCCCCAAGTAGAAACGGATTGCCACGTCGGGCTTTGCCCTCCTCGCAATGACGGAGGTGGACGAAAGTCACCCGCGCCGATTTCCGCCACGCAGAATGTCGAAAACGGCGCGCCGACTAACCAAAGCTGTCATTCCGAGACCAGTTCTCAAACTGGTCGTGGGAATCCGCATCCCCCGTCCCCCTCACCCCCCTTGCTGCGCGCGCACTTCGCACGGCTCTGCGCCGAGGCGGACGCGCTGCACCGCGCCGACCCCGACTTCGACCTCGATTCCGCCCTGCGCGATCCGGCCTTCGTGCGCCTGACCGCGCCCGATGTGGGCGTTCCGGTTGCGGATGCGTGGTACGCGCTGCACCGGCGCGAGTACGCCGAGACGCTGCGCCGCGAGAGTCTGGAGCAGGCAGCGGCTGCCGTGGCGTCGGGGAGCCTGCGGCCGCGTGAGGGCGGACGCGCCAGCGGCGGCGAGCTGCTGGGCACCGACCCGCGCCACATGACCGCCGCCCAGCGCGCGGAGCTGCGCGACCGCATTAAGCGCGGCGAGCGCGTCTATCCGCGATAAGGCGGCAAGCCCGAACAGAAACTATGTAAACCAAATTATGTAACTTGAAAAGGAGACACGCATATGACCCATATCAACACCACCCCCGCCCTTGACCTCCAGCTTTTCGCCGACGCGGGCAGCCTCGTCAACGGCACCGCGGGCTTCGTCAACGCCTCCACCGGCGTGACCAGCGCCTTCGACACCACGAATACCCTCGCGCCCGAGCTCAAGAGCTTCTACGACACCGAGCTGCTCGAAAACGCGCGCGCCGAGATGGTCTACGCCCAGCTCGCCAAGCGCCAGCCCCTCCCCGCCAACCACCACGGCGCGGTCGAGTGGCGCAAGTGGAACAGCTTCGACCGCGCCTCGAAGCTGACCGAGGGCGTCATCCCCACCGGCCAGAAGTTCGGCGTAACGACCGTCACCGGCACGGTCGACCAGTACGGCACCTACACCGCCATCACCGACAAGCTCGAGCTGCGCGCCTACGACGACGTGATCCTCGGCGCGACCGAGGAGATGGGCGCGTCGGCGGCGGAGACGCAGGAGAAGCTGATCCGCGACGCGCTCCTGCTCGGCACCAACGTCCTCTACTGCGACAACATCGACCTCGGCACCAACGAGGTGCTGGGCACCCCGACCAGCTGCGCGGAGATGGCGGCGGGCGGCACGGCCAAGAACAAGTACAACGAGGACTACTCCCTTGGCTGGAGCCTGATGTCCCCGTCCATGGTCAATAAGGCTGTGACTATCATGAAAAAGAACCGGGTTCCGCGCATAAACGGGCGTTATTACGCCGTTGTGCACCCGTCCGTTGCGCACGACCTGCGCCAGTGGGAGGGCTGGATCGAGGCGCATAAGTACGCCGCGCCCGAGGAGCTGTTCAACGGCGAGATCGGCGAGCTGCACGGCGTGCGCTTTATTGAGAACAGCTTCGCCCCCGTGCTCGGCGTGAAGGGCGCGACCGCGGAGGATGACGACAGCTACGTGAATCAGGAGCGCGGCCGCACCTACGCGACCTATTTCTTCGGCAAGGATGCCTTCGGCATCATCGATCCGGAGGGCGGCGCGCTGGAGATGATCATCCATGACAAGGGCGAGATCGGCGGCCCGCTGAACCAGTTCTCCACTATTGGATATAAGTTTGAGACGAACGGCGCGACGATCCTGTACCCCGAGCGCCTGCTGCGCGTGATGAGCGTGTCCAGCTTCTCCGCCACCGACGAGGTGAATTGACGGGCGGCGCAATCCGGAACATATGTAAACCATATTACGTAACCCAACCAACCCGAAAGGAGAAACATTATGTCAACCACAAAAACCACCAAGACCGCCGATGACCGCGTCGAGGTCAACATCCCGCGCGGCGGAGACCGCGAGGATCCGAACCTGTTCGTCGCCGTCAACGGCGTGAACTACCTGCTGCCGCGCGGCAAGAAGAGCCGCGTGCCGAAGGCCGTGGCGGACGAGATCGCCCGCGCCGAACGCGCCCGCGAGAGTCTGTACGAGACCGTGGACGCGCTGCTGAAGCGCCCATGACGGCGGGGGAGATGATCGCGCTGGCCGACCGGCTGCGCCCGAATCAGTACACGACCGCGGACAAGCTGCGCTGGCTGGAGCGGCTGGACGGGCAGGTGCTGTCGGAGGTGATCGGCACGCACGCGGAGATCGCGCCGGACGCGGCGAGCGGCACGGCCTACACGGCGGCGACGGAGCTGCTGGTGCCGTTTCCGTACGCGGAGGAGCTGTACACCGCCTACATCCTCACGCAGATGGATCTGCTGAACGCGGAGATCACGCGGTATACGCAGTCGGCGACGCAGCTTGCGGCGGCGTGGCGGCAGTATGCGGATTGGTATAACCGCAGTCACGCGCCCCTCGGCGTGCGGCGGCTGAAGCTCTGAACCGCGGGGGGGAGGGGCCTCACCGCCCCTCTCTCCGCCCACCCCACCACGAAAGGAGACCCAAAATGCTCATCCCAGACCTGCCCGCGCCCGCCGTGACGCGGGACAGCACCACGATTTTCGCCGGACTGCGCCTGTCCGGCCGCCCCGCGGACGGCGAGTTTGTCCATACCGAAAACCTCAGCACAGACCGCTACCCCCTCCTCGCCCCGCGCCGCCCGCGCGCCGTCGCCGCCGCGCTCACCGACCCCGGCGGGCTCATCGAGAAGGACGCCCTCGGCTATGTCGCGGACGGCACGCTCTACTTCGCCGGCGCGCCCACGCCCTTGACCGGCCTTACCGCGGGCAAAAAGCAGCTCGTCGGCATGGGCGCGTACATCTGCGTGTTCCCTGACAAAAAGTTCTATAATACCGCCGATTCCTCGGATTACGGCAGCATGGACGCTGAATTTGTCCTGACCGGCACGGTGAGCCTCGCGCCCTGCCGCTACGACGGCAGTCTCTATTCCACCGAGCCGACCTCATCCGACTCAGCCCCCGAGAACCCCGAAAACGACGCCCTCTGGCTCGACACCGGCAGCGGCGCGACCCCGGTCCTGCGCCAGTACAGCGCCGCGCTCGACACCTGGGCCGAGGTCGCCACGCCCTGCACCCGCGTCACGCTCACAAGTCAGGGCAGCGTCCCGGCGCTCTTCTCGCAGTACGACGGCGTGAGCGTTGCCGGCCTGCCGCTCGACGAGCTCAACGGCGAAAAAATCATCTACGCCCTCGGCGGCGCAGCGGGCAGCGCCCCGGAGCGTGATTACATCGTCCTACCCGGCGTCTGCCCCGCGAGCGCGGACTACGAGGGCGTCACCGTCAGCGTCGCGCGCCGCGTGCCCGACATGGACTACGTCTGCCAGTGCCGCAACCGTCTCTGGGGCTGCCGCTACGGCAACGACGGCGCGCAGAATCTCAATGAGATCTACTGCTGCGCCCTCGGCGACTTCAAAAACTGGAGCCAGTATCTCGGCCTGAGCACGGATAGCTGGCGCGCCTCCGTCGGCTCCGACGGCGCGTTCACCGGCGCGGCGGGCTACCTCGGCCAGCCGGTTTTCTTCAAGGAAAACTGCATCCACCGCGTCGCGGTGTCCGCAACCGGCGCACATTCGATAGGCGAAACGCCCTGCCGCGGCGTCCAGAAGGGGAGCGCAGAGAGCGTCGTCCTCGTCGGCGACAGCCTGTTTTACAAGTCCCGCGCGGACGTCTGCGTGTGGCAGGGCGGCTTTCCGGAATCGGTCAGCGAGGCGCTGGGCGCGGAGCAATATACCGACGCCGCCGCGGGCGCGCTGGGCGGGAAATATTATATTTCGATGAAAAATTCCGCTGGCGAGTGGGGGCTGTACGTCTACGACAGCCTGCTCGGCATCTGGCTGCGCGAGGACTCCCTGCACGCAGTTTCCTTCGCCGCCGTAGACGGCGAACTGTTCTGCCTCGATTCCGACGGCCGCCTCATCGCCCTCACCGGCAGCATCGGAACGCCGGAAACGGACGTGAATTGGAGCGCAGAGAGCGGAATAATGTACTTTTTGCAGCCGGAGCATAAGTACCTGCACCGCCTGAGCCTGCGCCTGACGATGGGCGCGGGCAGCAGCGTCAAGGCCGAGATCGAGTACGATTCCTCGGGCGAATGGGAGACGGCGGGGCAGCTCTCGAACACCGGCACGGAGCGCCCGCGCGCGATGGAGCTGCCGCTCCTGCCGCGCCGCTGCGACCATTTCCGCCTGCGCATCTCCGGCAGCGGCGACGTGCGCCTGCACGCGCTGCACCGGTATCTTGAGACGGGGAGTGAGCTGTAATGTACGAGCTGCCGCCGATTCTGAGCGGCTCTGCGGAGTCGCAGCTGCGCGCGCTGCGCGATTATCTTGTCCGCCTTTCGCAGACGCTTCCGACCGAGACGACCCAGCCCGCCGCCGCGCAGACCGGCGCGGTAAGCCCGCAGCTCGCCGCCGCTCGCGCGGTGGATTCGAATCCCACCGGCAGCGGGCAGGTAACACCAAGCAATTATCCGCGCCTGCGCGCCCTGATCGAGAAGACCGCGGGCGAAATTTATTCGCACGTTGACGCGATAAACCGGCAGCTCCGCGCGGACTATGTCGCGCGCTCGGAGCTGGGGGAGTTTGAGGAGCGCGTGACGGCGGGGATGGAGGCGACGGCGCGCGGCGTGGTCGAGGACTACGATTATGACGCGCGGCTGACGGCGTCGGACGCGCGCGCGGGGCGCATCGAGGAGCATCTGCGGAGCCTGTCGGGGCAGATACGTCGCGGGCTGATCACGGATCCGGAGACGGGGGAGCAGGTGCTGGGCATCGCGATCTCGCAGCGGCTGAGCTTCACGGGAGCGAGCAGCAGCCACGAGGGCGAGACGTACTACGAGCTGTCGCCGGGGCAGACGCTGGGTATGTACACGTCGACTGGCTGGCAGTTCTGGATAAACGGGGCGCGGCGCGGGTGGTTTGACAGCGTGGACGGCACGCTGCACGTCGCGGCGCTGCAGGTGGAGCAATCGCTCCGCCTCGGCGACTCCTGGGTCGTCAGCACCGCCGGCGGGTTTGGAATAAGAGTCGATGCGTAGGGGGGGAAAAAATAAATGGAATGCTAAATCTTTGCTGCTCGCTGCCCCGTCGCGCCAGTCCCGAATCTTTGCTGCGGAGCGGCGCCCCTCCCCCTCACCCCCGACCCAACCACGAAAGGAGACACCCATGTCATACACCCTGACCTCGACCTCGCGCGCGGCGTACCGCGGCGGCGTCGACACCTCGACCGCCTACGCCGGCTACGAGATCACCCCCAAACTCAGCCGCGTCGTGCGCTACGCCTTCACCGCCCCCGCGCAGGGCGTGTCCGCCCTCAGCTTCTCAGTCGCAAACGTCGCCCGCGCCTACAAGTACAACAACTTCAACGGCATCCGCTTCGCCGTCACCACCTCCGACGCCTCCCACCGCAACGCCGTGGAGGCCGGCGGCTTCGAGGGCCACGCCGCCCCCGTCGCGGGCAACGGCACAAGCTACACCGTCTCCGGCTCCTGCGAGGTCAACATCGCCCCGGGCGCGGCGTTCTACCTCTGGTTCTTCCCCGCCGAATACGCCCACTGCCTCTGGAGCTTCGCAAACCTCGGCAGCTTCACCGTCACCTGCGAGGCGGGCGCGGCGTCGTTCGCGTCGATCGACTCGGCGGTCGAGACGCTCGGCACGCTGAGCGCATCGGCCGGCACCGCCACCGCCGCCATGACCCACCGCCTCACGCTCTGCGACGGCGAGACGGCGCGCCTGACCTCCGAGCCGTTCACCGGTTCCGTGAGCCTGACCGTCCCGCGCGCGATCTTCGCGGCCTACCCGACCCGGACCGCCCTCGCCCTGACCGCGCGGCTGCAGGCGTATTCCGACGCCGCCTGCACCATGCCCTACGGCGCGCCCGCCGAGGCCGCAGTCAGCGTCACTGCCGACGCGGGCATGGCGCCGAAGCTGCCTGCCGCCGCCGTCACGAGCAGCATCGTGAACTCCGGCACAGTCGCTGCCGCCGCGACGGGGCAGAGCCGCGTCCGGTTCAGGCTGGATTCGACAAAGTTCGACTTTTCCGACGCCCCGGGCGCGTCCGCGGCCTCGGTCACGGTCAACGGCACGGCGCTCGCCGCTCCGGCGTATGAATATCTCAGCCCCGTGCTGACCGCGAATTCGACAAAATTCGACATCGTGCTGACCGATACGCGCGGCCGCCGCGCGGCCTTGAGCCGGACCGTCACCGCGCAGAGCTACGCGCCCCCGTCCATCACCGCGGTCACGGCGCAGCGCTGCGATTCGGCGGGTGCGGCCGACGAGAGCGGAAAGTACGTAAAGCTGAGCGCGTCGGTGGTGTATTCGGCGCTCGGCGGGGCGAACGCGGTGAGCCTAAGCGCGGCGTGGCGGTATCGCGGCGGCAGCTACGGCGCGGAGACTGCGCTGACGCCGGACACGGCGAAGCTGCTGGGCGGCGCGCTCGATCCGGATAAAACGCTGGAGCTGCGCATCACGGCGACTGACGGCTTCGGCCAGAGCGCGCTGCGCACGGAGAGTCTGGCGGGGCGGCGCTGGGCGATGAAGCTGCGGCCGGACGGCCTCGGCGTGGGCTTCGGGATGTCGCCGCAGGAGGGGAGCGCGCTGGAGCTGCCGGACGGCTGGCGGGTGCTGATCGGCGGGCGGAGCGCGGCGGAGCAGGCGTGGCCTGTGGGCGCGGTGTTCTGGACGCCGGAGGCGACGAACCCCGCCTCGCTCCTCGGATTCGGCACATGGAGCCGCGTGAATTCCGCCCTCCCCGCCGCATGGAAGCGGGAAACCTGAAGCCCAATATGAAAGGAGAATATTATGTCAACCAACCTATACGACCCGGACGCGGAGCTTGAGCGCCTGTATGCTGCCATCACCGGCCGCCCCGCGTTCAGCTACGACCCCGCGTCCGACCCCGTCTACAATTCCTACGCCCAGAGCTACCAGCGCCGCGGCCGCCTCGCCATGCGCGACACGGTGGGTCAGGCCGCCGCCCTGACCGGCGGCTACGGCAGCAGCTACGCGCAGAGCGTCGGCCAGCAGCAGTACGACAGCTACCTCCAGAGCCTCGGCGAGGCGCTGCCGGAGCTGTACGGCATGGCGTGGCAGCGCTACAACGCGGAGGGCGACGCGCTGAAGACGGCGTGGGAGCTGGCGTCGGAGCGCTCGGAGGTCAGGCGCGAGAGCGAGCGGGAGGCGGCGGAGCGCGAAGCCGCCGCGCAGAAGAGCGCCGAGACCGCGCGCCGCGGGAATTACGACCGGCTCTATAAGCTCATCTACAACAGCGGCTATAACCCGAACGAGACGGAGCTGTCGGACAGCGGCATGACGGGCGAGCAGGCGGCGGCGCTGCTTGCGGAGTACCGCCGCCGGAACAAGATCGGCACGTCGAACACGTATACCTACCGCGGCGGCACAGGCTCGTCCAAGTCGAAAACGAAGAAAAAGCAGCGCTATACCGCCCCGAAATCCACGCGGCTTGCCTCGCCCGGCAGAAATCTCGACGCGGTGAAGTGACCGCGCCGCAGCGGCTTCACGTTACGGCCTTAGCATTTGTAAATTTTTCTTCAAAAATTTCAAATAACACTTTTAAATATTTTTAAAAGTGTTATTATATATTTCTATATTTAAGATATATTTAAGGTACTTTCCCCGGAGGTTTGACATGATAGTCCTGATATTTGCCCTGATCGCGCTGGCGATAGCGCTCGTGTATGCGTTTTACTTCTCTGCGGTGACGGGGCTGGCCGATATATGGAAGCCGCTGCTGATGTTTCTCGGCAGCTTTGTTGCGATAAACGTACTGTACCTGCTGGTGATGTGGCTCATCGGGCTGCCGGTGAAGGCCGCGCCGCGCGCGAGACAGAGCGAGATCTGCCGCGTTGCGGGCGTGAGCATATGCAGCTTCATTCTCGGCCATTGCTGGACGCGGGTGCACACCGAGGGGCTGGAGAAGCTGCCGAAGGACAGCCGCTTCCTGCTCGTGTGCAACCACCGGTCGAGCTTCGACCCGCTGGCGACGATGTGGGCGCTGCGGGATTATAACGTCAGCTTCATCTCGAAGCCGAGCAACCTGAAGATACCCATCGTCGGCAAGCTCGCGTGGGGTGCGGGCTACCTGCCCATCAACCGCGAGGATAACCGCGAGGCGCTCAAGACGATCCTGCAGGCGGCGGAGTACCTGAAGAACGATGTCTGCTCGATGTGCATCTACCCTGAGGGCACGCGGAGCCACGGCACTGCGATGCTGCCGTTCCATTCGGGGAGCTTCAAGATCGCGCAGAAGGCGGGGGTGCCGCTGGTGATAGCGAGCATCGAGGGCACGGAGAACGTGGCGAAGAACGTGCTGCGCCGCCCGACGCGGGTGACGCTGAAGATATTGGAGGTCATCGACGCGGCGGAGGTCAAGGCGGAAAAGACGAACGCCCTCGCCGACCATAGCGTCGAGACCATCCAGGCCGCGATCGCGTGAGAATATTGCCGTGTCTTTTCCCTATTGGCACTCCCTCACCCCTGCCACCGCCCCCCACAAAATCCACCCACCCAAAGGAGACCACACCATGAACAAAGTCGCAATCGTGACCGGCGCGTCGCGCGGTATCGGCGCTGCCACGGCGCTGGAGCTTGCCCGCCGCGGCTACGACCTGTGCATCAACTATATCGAGCAGACCGCCGCCGCGGAGCGTACCGCCGCCGCCGCGCGAGAGTACGGCGTGCGCTGCATCACGCATCAGGCCGACGTCGCGGACGCCGCCGCCGTGCGGGCGATGCACCGCCGCTGCGTGGAGGAGCTGGGCGAGGTGACGCTGCTGGTGAATAACGCGGGCATCGCGCGCCAGCAGCAGTTTCAGGACATCGACGCCGCGACGTGGAAGCGCCTGTTCGACGTGAATCTGGGCGGCTGCTTCAACTGCACGCAGGCGGTTCTGCCGCATATGCTGCATGAGCACGCGGGCAGCATCGTGAACGTCAGCTCCATCTGGGGGCAGCACGGGGCGAGCTGCGAGGTCACGTATTCGTGTACGAAGCACGCCATAATCGGGCTTACCCGATCGCTCGCGGCGGAGCTTGCGCCGAGCGGGATACGGGTCAATTGCGTCGCGCCCGGGGTCATCGATACGGAGATGGTGCAGGTGCTGGGGCAGGAGACGCTGGACATGCTGGCGGGGGAGATCCCGTTGGGGCGGCTCGGGCGGCCGGAGGAGATCGCGGCGGCGATCGCGTATCTGGCCTGCGACGCGACCTATGCCACCGGCCAGGTGCTCACACTCGACGGCGGATTTGTGAATTGAATAATGTAAACGGGACGGCGTGTACCGTCCCGTTTTTGCGTTCTGCAACGCATGAAAAATCGGCGCTCCGCCCCAAATCTTTGCCGCGAAGCGCTGCCCAAATCGGCGCGTCTTTTAAATCCCTTGCCGCGGAGCGCTGCCCCCTCAAGCTCCCCCGCTGCTCTCTTATCCGCGCCCTGCTGCACATGTTCTTTGACAGACTGAACAGCCTCGGTGCACCGCACCGAGGCTGTTCCTGTCACGATTTCAAATTTCCGCGCGGATCAATACGCCACGCCCCAATAGATCATATGCTTGGCGGGCTTGCCGCAGCAGGCGCAGACCTCGCCGAGCTTCTCCTGCGCGAAGGGGATGCAGCGCGAGGACATCCCCGCCTTCTCCTTCATGTCCAGCTCGCACTGCAGGTCGCCGCACCACATGGTCTTGATGAAGCCGCCGTTGCGCTCCTGCAGCTCCTTGGCCTCCTCCAGCGAGTACGCCGCGTAGGTGTGCTCGTCGAGATTGCGCTTGGCCTTGGCGTACAGCCCCTGCTGCACCTCGTCGAGCAACTCGTGGATGCGATCCGCGACCTCGCTGAGCGCGACGGAGGTCTTCTCGCCGTTGTCGCGGCGGACGGCCATGCACACGCCGTTCTCGATGTCTCTGGGTCCAAGCTCGATGCGCAGCGGCACGCCCTTCATCTCATACTGCGCGCACTTCCAGCCGAGGGAGTTGTCGCTGGTGTCGATCTTTACGCGCACGCCCGCAGCCTTGAGGCTGTCAAACAGCTCCTGCGCCTTCTCGATGACGCCGGGCTTGTGCTGCGCGACGGGCACGACCACAACCTGCACCGGCGCGATGCGCGGCGGCAGCACGAGGCCGTTGTTGTCGCCATGGGTCATGATCAGGCCGCCGATGATGCGCGTGGAGAGTCCCCACGAGGTCTGGTAGGGGTGCTTCTGCTGGTTGTCCTTGTCGGTGAAGGTGATGTTGAACTGCTCGGCGAAGCCCTGACCGAAGTAGTGGCTGGTGCCGGACTGCAGCGCCTTCTTGTCGTGCATCATGCACTCTATCGTATAGGTGTTCACAGCGCCCGCGAACTTTTCCTTGTCGGTCTTGTTGCCGCGGATAACGGGCATGGCGAGGTAATTCTCGCAGAGGTCGGCGTAGACCTCAAGCTGCTGAAGCGTCTCCTTGCGGGCTTCCTCCTCGGTAGCGTGGAGGGTGTGTCCCTCCTGCCAGAGGAATTCGCGGCCGCGCAGGAAGGGACGCGTCGTCTTTTCCCAGCGCAGCACGCTGCACCACTGGTTGTACAGCATCGGCAGATCGCGCCATGAATGCACCACATGGCTCCAGTGATCGCAGAACAGCGTCTCCGAGGTCGGACGGATGCACAGCCGCTCGGGCAGCTCCTCGCTGCCGCCGACCGTGACCCACGCGCACTCCGGCGCGAAGCCCTCGACGTGATCCTTTTCCTTCTGCAGCAGGCTCTCGGGGATGAGCATGGGCATAGCGACGTTGGTGTGCCCGTCGCGCTTGAACATGCTGTCGAGGATCTGCTGGATATTCTCCCAAATCGCGTAGCCGTAGGGGCGCATGATGTAGCAGCCCTTGACTCCGGAATAGTCGACAAGCTCCGCCTTGGTGCACACGTCGGTGAACCACTGGGCGAAGTCTTTTTCCATGTCGGTTATCTGTTCTACCTTCTTGTCTTTCGCCATATTTTTTCTCCTTTCGTCAGGGCCCTTGCCCCGCCGTATTCGATTTTCCATTTTATTATCCCGCCCGCGCCTTGTCAATAGGCTTCCGCGCGCCATTTCGATAAAATTTCTACGTTTTTTCTTGACCTTCGGCTCCACTTTGCTTATAATAGCTGTGATTATGGCAATTACACCCCGGAGGTGAACGTTTATTAACAAGCAGAAATTTCTCGCAGAGCTGGGCAAGCTGCTGACCTTCATGTATGAGGAGGACAGGCAGACCGCGCTTGCAATGTATAATCAGCTTTTCGACGAGGTTGACGATGAGCAGGGGCTGCTGCAGCTTCTCGTCTCGCCGACGCGTCAGGCCGTCGTGATTGCGCGGTCGTATAACGCGAAGGAACGCAAGCTTCAGGTTCACGCGCAGTCGCGCGAGGAGTCCGAGACGGCGTCGGACGGCGCCGCGCCGGAGTTCATGGGCGTGATAGAGAGCATCCGTGAGGAGGCGCTGAGCCGTCAGGCTCCCAAGACCGCCGAGGTCTCGGCGGATCAGTTCTCAATGTTTGAGGACGATTTCTTCGCCCCCACGCCGGAGACGCCCGCCGCGCCCGCGGAAGCGGAGCCGGAAGCACCGGCAGAGGAAGCGGCCGCACCCGTGGCCGAAGCAGAGGCCGAAGCGCCCGCCGAGACGGCAGAGCCTGCCACGGATGAGCCCGTGGACGAGGTGGACGCGTTTATCGCGGATTTCGCCATTCCGGCGGATCAGCAGGAGTTCGCTCCCGACGCCGGAGAGCAGACCGCTCCGGCCGAGCCTGCAGAGCCTGCGCAGCCCGAGGAGGCGGAAGCCTCCGCGGAGAGCGATGAGGACAATTCCGCGCCCGTCGTGATCGAGGAAGAGGACGACGACGAATACGACGACGAATATTATGACGACGAGGAATACGAGCCTGTGCGCAAGCCGCGCGTGTTCCTGCTGATACTGTACATACTGCTGGCGGTGCCGGTGGGTCTGTTGGGCATCCTGCTGCTCATCGTGCCGACGCTGCTGTTCCTGGTGCTGTCCGGACTTATCATCACGGGCGGCGTCATGGCGGTCACGTCCGCGTTCGGCAGCGGCATTGCGGTGTTTGCGGATATCATGGTCATAATCGGCATGGCGTTTATCCTGCTGGCGCTGGGACTGCTGGCGCTGTGGATAGCGGTGTGGCTTGTCGGCGGCGCGATGGTGGGGCTTGTCAGAGGGCTGATCCATCTCGGCGGCAAGTGGTGCTACAAGGAGGTAGAAGCCTGATGAAGAACGCGTGGAGAATAATCATCATGGTGGTTCTGGTCGCGATATTGCTCGGCGGCGTAGGCATCGCAGTCGGCATGATGACCGGCGCGGACTTTACGCGCATATATTCCGTCCTTGACGAGCGCTATAATATCACGCTTTATTATGACTACCTGCCTGAGCTGATCTCTCAGGTCGAGGCGATTTATCTCGGATAATTCAAACGGCCTGCCGTGTTGATCGGCAGGCCGTTTGAAAATTTGCCGCTGCGCGCCCGCGGAGCGGCAATATCCACCCAACCTCATTTGTTTTCGGAGAGCCTATGAAAGATTACATCAAAGCCCTTGTAAACTACGGCGTCGCGCACGACCTCATACACGAGGCCGATTCGCGCTATGTCTACAACCGTCTTCTCGACGTGATGCACCTCGAGCGGGGCGGCGGCACGGCTCCTAAGGGCGAGCCTCTCACCGTCATCCTCACCGCACTCACCGACGACGCCGTCCGCCGCGGCCTCATCGGCGACAGCATCACCGAACGAGACCTGTTCGACACCCGCCTCATGGGCGAGCTGACCCCCTTCCCGCACGAGGTGCACGACCGCTTCGTGCGCGAATACGCGGTCAGCCCCGAGCGCGGCACGGACTGGTTCTACAACTTCTGCGGCGACGTCAACTACATCCGCCGTGACCGCCTCGCGCGCGACATCCGCTGGGTGTACAAGTCGGAGTACGGGCCGATGAACATCACCATCAACCTCTCGAAGCCGGAGAAGGACCCCCGCGCCATCGCGGCCGCGCGCCGCGCCCGCCAGAACGGCTACCCCAAGTGTCAGCTCTGCGCCGAGAACGAGGGCTACGCCGGCCGGCTGGATCACCCCGCACGGCAGAACCTGCGCATGGTGCCCGTCCTGCTTGACGGTAAATTCTGGTATATGCAGTTCTCGCCGTACAGCTATTATGACCAGCACTGCATCTTCCTCAACCAGAAGCACACCCCGATGTACATCGGGCGCGACGCCTTCGATAAGCTGCTCTCGCTCGTCACCATGCTGCCGCACTACTTCGTCGGCTCGAATGCCGACCTGCCCATCGTCGGCGGCTCGATCCTGAGCCACGAGCATTTTCAGGGCGGGCTGGACGTGTTCCCGATGACGAAGGCGCGCATCGAGGGCATGACCTTCTTCGACGGCTTTCCGGACGTGAAGGTGGGCATCGTCAAGTGGCCGATGCCGGTGCTGCGGCTCAACTGCGCGAGCGCCGACCGCATCGTCGACCTGGCCGAACGCATCACCTGCGTCTGGCGCGATTATAACGACGAGGCAGTGGGCATCATCTCGGAGACGGACGGCGTGCCGCATAATACGGTCACGCCCATCGCGCGGCGCGACGGCGTGCGCTATGAGCTTGACCTCGTCCTGCGCAATAACCGCACGACGGAGGAGTACCCCCTCGGCGTGTTCCACCCGCATCCGGAGCTGCACCATATCAAGAAGGAGAATATCGGGCTTATCGAGGTCATGGGGCTTGCGGTGCTGCCGCCGCGGCTCAGGACCGAGCTTGAGACGCTGAAGAACGCCATCCTGAGCGGCAGCGATATCCGCGCGGACGCGAGCATCGCGGCGCATGCGGATTGGGCGGAGGAGCTGATGCGGAAGCATGAGTTCACGGCGGAGAACGCGGATGAGATATTGCGGCAGGAGGTGGGCGCGGTGTTCGTGCGCGTGCTCGAGGACGCTGCGGTGTTCAAGCGTACCCCCGACGGCCGCGCCGCCCTCCAGCGGTTCATCACGTCCGTGAACAGGATCGTGTCGTTTTGAGGAAAGGGAAGCGGAATAGCGCCCCACCCCTTCGCTACCTAGAAGGAGCGCCAAGCGCCCACCCACCACACAAAGGAGACACCGACTATGACCAACGAAAAATGGCTGAACTGGGCGATAGAGCTTCAGGCGCTGGCACAGGCGGGGCTGTTCTACGGCCGCGACGTCTATGATATCGAGCGCTTCCAGCGCATCCGCGACATCGCCGCCGAGATGCTCGCCGACCGCACCGAGCTGCCGCCGGACACGGTCAGGGGACTGTTCTGCAACGAGACCGGCTACCAGACCCCGAAGATCGAAACCCGCGCCGCGGTGTTCCGCGACGGGAAGATCCTGCTCGTGCAGGAGAAGGACGGCCTGTGGGCGCTGCCTGGCGGCTGGTGCGACGTGCTGGAGTCGGTGCGCAGCAATACCGAGAAGGAGGTGCGCGAGGAGGCGGGGCTGGACGTCCGCGCGCGGCGCATCATCGCGGCGCAGGACAGGAACCGGCATAACCGCCCGCGCTACGCCTACGGGATCATCAAGTTTTTCGTCGAGTGCGAGCTGCTGGGCGGTGAGTTCCGCGCGAACAGCGAGACGCTGGCCTCCGGCTATTTCGGCCTGAACGAGCTGCCGCCGCTGTCGGAGGATAAGACCACCGCCGAGCAGATAGAGCTGTGCTTCTCCGCGCACGCGTCGGCGACCTGGGAGCCGGCCTTCGACTGACCGCGCATAAATCTGGGATAATAGGAAAAACTGCCTTCTGAAGGAATCTTCGGAGGGCAGTTTTTGCATGCGATAGGGTGGTTCGCGCATTGTACTAATGTTGCCCCGCCCCTTGGCGCCAGCTCCCCCAGCAGGGGCGCCCCACCCGAAGAAGAAAACAAATTCAGGAGGAAACAACATGTCGAAGAAGAACAAGGATAAGACCAGGCAGCCGCCCGTCCCGACCGGACATGACCACCGCGCGGGCGAGCCGGAGACAAAGAATATCCTGCATACGCCGCTGCCCGGCGCGCCTGATGGCGTCTCCGGCAATTGGCGGTGACACGGGGAACAGAAGCGGCGAGGCTTGCTCGACGCGCTTCTCCATGCGGCACAAAAAACGATGCACCGCACCCTTGGCGTCCCACAACACCGAACCCCCGAGCCGCGGTCATCGACCGCGGCTCGGGGGTTCCTCATTCACATACCAATATAAACCTGATCCCTGCGCCTTACCGCCCGAGGATCGCCCTGATCTCATCCAGATCGGCGGCGAAATATATCCCGCGCTGGCGCTCTTCGGACGACAGCCCCGCGTCGATCATGCCGCGCAGCAGCGCGCGCAGCGGCTCGTAGTACCCGTTGAGATCGTACAGGATGCACGGCGCGCTCAGGTGCCTGAGCGACACCTTCGACATCACCTCCGTGATCTCCTCCAGCGTACCGGTGCCGCCGGGCAGCGCGATGAACGCCTCGCCGAGCTCTATCATCTTTGCCTTGCGCTCGGACATGTCGCGCGTGACGATCAGCTCCGTCAGCCCGTCGAACTCGTAGCCCTCGTCGATGAAAAACTGCGGCTCCACGCCGATGGCCTTGCCGCCCGCGCCGAGCACGCTCTTCGCCAGCACGCCCATCAGCCCGCTTGCCGAGCCGCCGTACACCAGCGTGTTGCCGCTCTCGCCGATCCAGCGGCCAAGCTCCGCCGTCGCCTGTGCAAGCGCGGGGTCATTGCCCGCGTTTGCGCCGAGATAAACCGTTATATTCATTGCAAAACCTCAATTTTTGTGGAACAGCTTCTTCGCCTGATACTTCGGCTCGAAGGTGATGTTCACGCCCAGCTTCTTGAACAGATCCTCGTCGACGTGCGAGAGAATGACCGAGGAGTGCGCCTCGCAGCCTCGCAGCTTGCCGAGCTGGTCGATGGCGTAGCCCGCCATGGGGTTCGTGACCGCGCATATCGACAGCGCGATGAGCAGCTCGTCGGTGTGGAGGCGGGGGTTGTGGTTGCCGAGATGCTCGACCTTGAGATGCTGTATCGGCTCGATGACGCCGGGGGCGATGAGCGGCAGCTTCTTGTCGATGCCGGCGAGCGCCTTGAGGGCGTTGAGCAGGCATGCCGAGGACGCACCGAGCAGGGAGCTTGTCTTGCCGGTGACGATGCTGCCGTCGGCCAGCTCCAGCGCCACGGCGGGCGCGCCCGTCTCCTGCGCGCGCTGCAGCGCCGCGCCTACAACGGGGCGGTCAGCGGCGGTCAGGCCGAGGGAGTTCATGATAAGCTCAATCTTGCGCAGCTCCTGCGGCTCGGAGGTACCGCGGCGCACGCCGCATGCGGCGGCGTAGTAGCGGCGGATGATCTCCTGCTTGGAGGCTTCGCAGCAGGCGTCGTCGTCGAAGATGCAGAAGCCGTTCATGTTCACGCCCATGTCGGTCGGGCTCTTGTAGGGGCTGTCGCCGTAGATCTTCTTGAACATGGCCTCGAGCACGGGGAAAATTTCGACGTCGCGGTTGTAGTTGACGGTGGTGACGCCGTAGGCCTCGAGATGGAAGGGATCGATCATGTTGACGTCGTCGAGGTCGGCGGTAGCGGCCTCGTAGGCGAGGTTGACGGGGTGCTTGAGCGGGAGGTTCCAGACGGGGAAGGTCTCGAACTTCGCGTAGCCGGCGCTGACGCCGCGCTTGTGCTCATGGTAGAGCTGGCTGAGGCAGGTGGCCATTTTGCCGCTGCCGGGGCCGGGGGCGGTGACGACCACGAGGCTGCGGGTAGTTTCGATGTAGTCGTTGCGGCCGAAGCCGTCGTCGGAGACGATGAGGGGGATGTTGGAGGGGTAGTCGGGGATGATGTAGTGGCGGTAGACCTTGACGCCGAGGGCTTCGAGCCGGTGCTGGAACTTGTCGGCGATGGCCTGGCCGCGGTAGTGTGTGAGGACGACACTGCCGATGTAGAGGCCGATGCCGCGGAATGCGTCGATCAGGCGGAGGGTGTCGTCGTCGTAGGTGATGCCGAGGTCGCCGCGGCGCTTGCTGCGCTCGATGTCGTCGGCGGAGATGGCGATGACAATCTCGGCCTCGTCCTTCATTTCGAGCAGCATTTTCACCTTGCTGTCGGGCGCGAAGCCGGGGAGGACGCGGGAGGCGTGGTAATCGTCGAAGAGCTTGCCGCCGAATTCGAGATACAGCTTGCCGCCGAATTTGCTGATGCGGTCGCGTATGTTCTGTGATTGCAGCTTGAGGTACTTGTCGTTGTCAAAGCCTATCCTGTGCATGATGTTCTATCTCCCGAAAGTTAGTATTTTTGTATGTAAAAGCTTAGATAGTTAAAGAATGATGGGGAAAAGGTGTCGACAGAGTAACGATACGGGCAGAGTTGAAAAGACAGAGCGCAGTAAAACAACCATTGTCATTGCGAGGAGCGAAGCGACGCGGCAATCCGCATCCCCTTTACGCCATGTGTAAATATACTGCCGTCAAAAAAGAGAAACGGATTCCCACGACCAGTGTGAGCACTGGTCTCGGAATGACAGTGGTTTTCTATACTCTGCCGTCTCTTTTCTCAACTGGCACTTACTATCAACTGGAGCAGAGTGCAAAAGACGCACCCAGCAAAAATCACCCCGTAGGGGACGGCCTCTGTGCCGTCCCGCGAGCACTGCCTGTGCACCCAAACACTACACCACTCTACCATATTTCACAATGAATCATTATATCATACTTTCCGCGAAGCACAAGCCACGAAAAAACCAAATAAGACTTTTTTTATTCATATTCATGTGTTATAATTCACTATGTATTGGTATCATCTTATATTTTTACGAAAGGCATACGCAATGGGACTTTTCAATAAGATTTTCGGCAGCTACAATGACCGTGAGCTGAAAAAAATATATCCTATCGCCGATGCGATAGAGAAGCTGGAGCCGGAATACGCCGCCCTGACGGACGACGCGCTCCGTGCCAAGACCGAGGAATTCAAAGCCCGCTACAATGACGGCGAGACGCTGGATGAGCTCCTGCCGGAGGCCTTCGCCGCCGTGCGCGAGGCCGCGTGGCGCGTGCTGGGCATGAAGCCCTTCCGCGTGCAGCTCATAGGCGGCATCGTGCTCCATCAGGGGCGCATCGCCGAGATGAAGACCGGCGAGGGCAAGACCCTTGTCGCCGTCCTTCCGGCCTACCTCAACGCCCTGACCGGCGAGGGCGTACATATCGTCACCGTCAACGACTACCTCGCCCGCCGCGACAGCGAATGGATGGGCAAGGTGCACCGCTTCATGGGTCTGTCCGTCGGCCTGATCGTCCACGGCCTGACCCCGACCGAGCGCCGCGAGGCCTACGCCTGCGACATCACCTACGGCACCAACAACGAGATGGGCTTCGACTACCTGCGCGACAACATGGCGCTCTATAAGGAGAACATGGTGCAGCGTGGGCACGCCTTCGCCATCGTCGACGAGGTGGACTCCATCCTCATCGACGAAGCGCGCACGCCGCTCATCATCTCCGGCCAGGGCGACGAGAGCACCGACCTTTACCGCCAGGCGGACGATTTCGTCAGCCGCCTGAAGAAGGTTGTGTACGCCTCGGTCGACGAGAAGGAGGAGGAGAGCGACGACCTCGACGCCGACTACGTCGTGGACGAGAAGGCGCGCACCGCGACCCTGACCGCCCGAGGTATCGCGAAGGCGGAGCGGGCGTTCAACCTCGAAAACCTCGCCGACATCGAGAACGCAACGCTGGCGCACCATATCAATCAGGCGCTCAAGGCGCACGGCGTTATGAAGCGCGACATCGACTATATCGTCAAGGACGGCGAGATCATCATCGTCGACGAATTCACCGGCCGCCTCATGCTCGGCCGCCGCTACTCCGAGGGTCTGCATCAGGCGATCGAGGCCAAGGAGCACGTCGACGTGCAGAAGGAGAACCGCACCCTCGCGACCATCACCTTCCAGAACTACTTCCGCCTCTACGGCAAGCTCTCCGGCATGACAGGCACCGCCGCGACCGAGGCCGAGGAGTTTGAAGCCATATACAAGCTCGATATCGTCGAGATCCCGACCAATAAGCCCGTTATCAGGATCGACGACCCCGACGTCGTGTATAAAAACGACGCGGGCAAGAACCGCGCCATTGTCGAGCAGATCGTCGCCTGCCACGAAAAGGGGCAGCCCGTGCTGGTCGGCACGGTGTCCATCGAGAAGAGCGAATATATCTCGTCGCTGCTGAAAAAGCGCGGCGTACCGCATACGGTGCTCAACGCCAAGTACCATGAGAAGGAAGCGGAGATCGTCGCGCAGGCGGGCAAGCTCGGCGCGGTCACTATCGCGACCAACATGGCCGGCCGCGGCACCGACATCGTCCTCGGCGGCAACGCCGAGTTCATGGCCAAGACCGACCTGCGCAAGGCCGGCTTTGACGAGCGCGTCATCGCCGAGGCCACCGGCTTTGCCGACACCGACGACGAGGACATCATCGCCGCGCGCAAGCTTTTTGCCGAGCGCATGGCGGAGCATAAGAAGGCGACCGACGCCGAAGCCGAGAAGGTGCGCGCCGCTGGCGGCCTCTTCATCCTCGGCACCGAACGACACGAATCGCGCCGTATCGACAATCAGCTGCGCGGCCGTTCCGGCCGCCAGGGCGACCCCGGCGAGAGCCGCTTCTTCCTCGCCATGACCGACGATATCATGCGTCTTTTCGGCTCCGAGCGCATTATGAACATGATGGAGACGCTGAAGGTCGACGAGGACACCCCGCTTGACGCAAAGATGCTCTCCGGCGCGATCGAGCAGGCGCAGAAGACCGTCGAGAGCCGCAACTTCCAGGTGCGTAAGAGCGTGCTCGAGTACGACGACGTGATGAACCAGCAGCGCGGCATCATCTACGGCGAGCGCCGCAAGGTGCTTGACGGCGAGGATCTGCGCGAGCAGATAACCGGCATGATACGCGAGTTTGTGTCCTCCACCATCGCCGCCGCGATGCACGGCGAGCCGGCGGAGACGAGCCAGCAGCTCGACGACGTGCTCGCGCCGTTCGAGAAGCTGTTCCTCCCGCACGGGGCGATAACGCTCGAGCAGTTCGGCGGCAAGGTGAAGCAGGACGCGCTCACGGAGCGTGTGGACGATATCGCCATGAAGGTCTATGAAGCGCGCGAGAAAGCCTTCGGCGACGGGCCGAACGGCATGCCGCTCATGCGCGAGCTGGAGCGCGTCGTGATGCTGCGCGTCGTGGACGAGTACTGGATGGAGCACATCGACGCGATGAGCGACCTCAAGCAGGGCATCGGCCTGCGCGGCTACGGCGCGACCAAGCCCATCGACGCGTATAAGCAGGAGGGCTTCGAGATGTTCGAGGCCATGGTGCAGGGCATCCGCGAGGAGACCGTGCGCCGCATATTCACCGTCCGCGTCCGCAAGGAGCAGACGATAGAGCGCAAGGCCGTTGCGAAGAACGCCGCGGCCAACGTCGGCGGCGCACCGGTCAAAAAGCAGCCGGTCAAGAAAGCGCCGAAGCCGGGGCGCAATGATCCCTGCCCCTGCGGAAAGATGAAGGCGGACGGCAGCCGCCGCCTGAAATATAAGGAATGCTGCGGGAGAAACGAATAAATGTTTTCGGAAAATAACAAAAACGGCCTTGTCTATATGACCTCCTCCGTCATCACCGCGCGCCATCTGTTCACGACGCGCTATGGCGGCGTCAGCACCGGCGACTTTGCGAGCCTGAACCTCGGCTCCAATCGGGGCGACCCGCAGGAGAACGTCGCGGAGAATTACCGCCGCGTCGCCGCCTTCTTCGGCGTCGGGCGGGACGACTGCGCCGTCACAAAGCAGGTGCACGGGAACGAAGTGCGCGTCGTGACGGGTGCGGATAAGCACGTCTGCGGCTCGAAGACGCCCTACGAGGCGGACGGCCTTGTCACAACGGAGCACGGCCTGCCGATATTCTGCTTCGTGGCCGACTGCGTGCCGGCGCTGCTGTGCGACGCGGAGCACGGCGTCATTGCCGCGGTGCACTGCGGCTGGCGCAGCTCGGTCGCGGATATCCTCGGCGTGACGGTAGAGAAGATGTGCGCCCTCGGCGCGGAGCCGGAGAGCATATGCGCCGCGATGGGCGCGTCGATCGGCCGCTGCTGCTTCGAGACGGACGACGATGTGCCGGATGCCGTTAAAAAATATCTGGGCTGTGACGCGGAGGAGTTCTTCGACCGCCGCCCAGGCGGCAAAACGATGGTCGATCTCCGCGCGGCGAACGCCATGCGCCTGCGGCAGCTCGGCCTGCGGGCGGAGAATATCGACGTATCCCATGAGTGCACGATGTGCAGCCATGAGAAATACTGGTCGCACCGCTATACCCAGCGCATGGGGCAGGGCAGAGGCAGCCTCGCCGCCGGCATAGTTCTTGACTGAGGTGATGCAATGAAGATACAGAAAAGGATCGCCGCACTGCTTCTTGCGGCGCTCACGCTCGTGGGCTGCACCGGCTGCGCCGGGGTGAGCAGCGGCACGAATCAGAACGATATGGAGTTCGTCTCCACCGGCGGCAAGGACATCGAGCGCGCCGTGCAGGCGGACGATGTGTTCTCCCTCAACAGCAACCCCAATTACAGCTTTAACCCACTCATCGCCACCAACCTCTCCAACCAGCTCATATGCGACCTCGTGTATGAGAACATGGTCGAGGTCGACGACAACTTTGAGGTCATCCCGAACGTCATAACGACGTGGACCCATTCGGACGACTGCAAGACTTGGACGCTCAACATCGGCGAGGGGCATGTTTTCCATGACGGTACCCCCGTCACCGCCAAGGATCTGCGCTATTCGCTCGACCGCGCCATCACCGCCGACCGCTATCTCGGCCGCTTTGCGAGCTATCAGGGCGCATACGTCGCGAACGATACGCAGCTTGTCGTCTCCCTCGGCCTCGGCGACGGGCAGTTCATAAAGCTGCTGAATATCCCGATAATCAAGTCCGGCTCCTACGGCGAGAAGTACCCCATCGGCAGCGGCCCCTATACCTATAATGAGGACCATACCGAGCTTCACGCCTATGAGGGCTACTCCACCGAGTATGCCTCCTACGGCAGCCTCCCCGTGGACGTGATATATATTAAGGAATACCCCGCGCAGGAGGAGATAATCAGCGCCTTTGAGGACGCGTATATCGACGTCACCGTCAACGACCCCTCGAGCTACACGAACCTCGGCTTTGCCAGCGCAAACGAGATCCGCAGCTTCGCCACCACGAATATGCACTACGTCGCATTCAATGAGAAGACGCTGCTCGGCCGCTATAACGTTTTCCGCTACGCGCTGAGCTACGCGTTTGACCGCGCGTATCTGGAGGAGCTGCTTGGCGGCAATGCCGCCGCCTCGCCCATCCCGATGTATCCCACCTGCACGTCCTATCCGCAGGAGCTGGCCGACAAGCTGGCGTACAATATGGATACGTGCAAGAGAATACTTGAGGGCGCCGGCGTGCTGGATCACGATAACGACGGCAGGCTCGAGTATATGAGCGGGTCGATACAGGAGATAGAGCTGAGCTTCCTCGTGTGCAGCGACAGCAGCGCCAAGGCCGGCGTCGCCAACCGCTTCGCCGAGATCATGGACTCCATCGGCCTCACCGTCGTCGTCAACTCCCTCCCGTGGGACGATTATGTCGAAGCGCTGCAGAAGGGCGAGTTTGACATGTACTACGGCGAGATAAAGCTCCGCAATAACTTCGACCTCACGGAGCTGCTCGATCCTGATAATAAGTATGACGAGGAGAAGAATCCCAACGGCATCAACTTCACCGGCATTACTGATCCCAATTACGTCATGTACCTCAACGACTATCTCGCCGCGGGCGACGTTGAGCGCGATTATAAGTATAACCAGTTCTGCTCCTACCTCACCGAGAACTGCCCCATCGTGGTCATCGGCTTTGAGAAGCAGCAGATAATTACGCATCGCGGCTGCGTCAAGGGCGTGGACGCGAATGCGGGGAACCCATTGTATAATTTCCAGAACTGGGAGATAACCCTCGGTTAAGCGCGCCGCCCAAGCCGCCGGGCGCTGTGCCTACTATTATAATAATATAACAGCGGCAGAATGGAGAACAGTATGACTGACAGAGAGCTTATGTCCATCGCAAAGAAGGCGTCGATGAACGCCTACGTGCCGTATTCCCGCTTCCCTGTGGGCGCCGCGCTCGAGTGCGACGACGGGACGGTGTTTTCCGGCTGCAACGTTGAGAATGCCGCGCTCGGCAGCACGATCTGCGCCGAGCGTACCGCCTGCTGCAAGGCGGTCAGCGAGGGGCACCGCAGCTTCCGCCGCATCGCGATATATGCCGACAGCGAGAGCTGGTGCACGCCCTGCGGCGCATGCCGCCAGTTTCTGGCGGAGTTTTCGCCGGATATGGAGGTGCTCTGCGCCAAGGCGGGCGACAGGTACGTCAGCTATAAGCTCAGCGAGCTGCTGCCGCACGGGTTCAATTATTGATGGAGCTGGAGCAGCTGCGCGTGTTCGCCGCCGTCGCGGATGAAGGGAGCTTCACGGGCGCGGCGCGGCGGCTGTATATCAGCCATTCCACGGTCAGCCGGACCGTCACGGCGCTGGAGGAGGAGCTTGGCGTGCGCCTTGTCGAGCGGGATAATCGCTTCATCGCCCTGACAAAAGCGGGGGAGACCCTCCGCGAAGAAGCGGAGCAGCTGCTCTCCGCTGCGGACACCGCCGCTGCCCGCGTCAGAGCCGCCGCGAAGGAATGAGCGCCGCCTCAAAACCGGAACGGTTCATAAATACAGACAATCAGGTGATGAAAAATGCGGTATTTCAAACCCTATGAGGGCGACAAGCCCTACATATTCATAAGTTATGCCCACGCGGACTCCGACGCCGTGATGAGCGTCGTCACGCATATGCACGACCGCGGCTACCGGATCTGGTACGACGAGGGCATCGAGGTCGGCAGCGAGTGGCCGGAGTGCATCGCCAGCCACCTGACCGGCGCGCAGCTCGTCATTGCCTTCATCTCCAACAGCTACATGCGCTCCGACAACTGCCGCCGCGAGATGCACTACGCGCTCTCCAAGCGCATCCGCATCATCAACGTCTTCATCGAAAACACGGACATGACCCCCGGCATGGAGATGCAGATCGGCAGCATTTTTGCCCTGATGCGGCACAACATGAGCGACGAGGAGTTCTACGGCAAGCTCTATTCCGCCCCGCTGCTGGACGCGGAGCTGTTCGCCGATGGCGGCGCGCCCGCCGAAGCGCAGCATCCGGAGCCGCCGAAGCCCGCCCCCGCACCCGTGCCGAAGCCCGAAAAGCCGCGCAAATCGAAGGAGAAGCCGTCGGAGACGGAGCGCCGCCGCAAAAAGCGCCCTGCCCGCCGTATTGTCTGGGGCGCAGTCGGCGTGCTGCTGCTCGCCGCGGTCATCACCCTCGGCACCATCGGCTACTTCACCGGCCTCATTGAGCGCCTGACCACCGATGTCGTCACGGTCGAGCCTCTGCCGCAGAGCACGGCCGCCAGCTTCGAGAACGCCATTTTTGAGCGCGCCGCGCGTGACTATACCGGTATCGCGGACGGGGACATCGCCGTCTCCGACCTCGCAGGGCTGCACGAGCTGTACATCGTCGGCGACGAGTACTATTTCGAGGATCCGACCATGTCGCTCCTCCTGCGCTCGGCGCTGCCCGAGCAGGGGACAATACGCAGCCTTGACGACCTGAAATATTTCACCGGCCTTGACACGCTCTGGATCTGCGGCCAGCAGCTCTCGTCGCTCGAGACGCTGCCGACGCTGAACATCGAGCGGCTGAATATCTCGAACTGCCGCGTCGCCTCGCTCCAGAGCATAAGCAATCTGCCGAAGCTGCGCGAGCTGACGACCGACGGCTGCCCGCTGGGCGACCTCGGCGATATCAACCGCTGTCTCCAGCTGCGCAGCGTGAGCTTCATCGGCGCGAACGTCTCGGACTTCTCGGTCATGAAGCCGCTGACGAAGCTGACCGAAGCCGCGGTGTCCAACTGCACGCTCGACGAGCTGAGGCCGATCCTGCGCCACAGCGGCCTGACCAGTCTGGCCTGCTATAGCTGCGACCTGCGCGGCAGCTTTTTCAAGAGCTTCGACCGCGAGCGCGGCATCGTGAGCCTGACGCTGGAGGACTGCAAGCTGGATTCTGCGAATAATCTGCATGATTTCAAGGGTCTGACCGAGATGTACATCATCAACAGCGGCGAGAATCTGGATTGGTCGGAGCTTGCGGATATCGACACGCTTGTCCGCGTGTATGTCAGCGCCTCGACCGAGCAGACCGTCCGCGCCGCCCTCGCCGGCACGGATGCCGCCATCGAGACCCTCGCGTGACGGTATATTATAATAGTAGGAAAACAGAAAAGCGGTAAGCATCGGGGCGGCCTCAGCCGCCCCGAAACCTTTGCCGCGTCTCGGCGCCTCTTTTAGGGGAGCCGTCACGAAGTGACTGAGGGGGAGAAAAATCACCCCCGATTTCACCCAAAATTTATTTCGTATACCTGCACAAAAAATATGCCAAAAATTTTTGCAGAAATACTGAATTTTTTCTTGACATACGGGCGATAAATTGGTATATTAAATGAGCGCGTGTGCGAGAGCACGGGCGTATTATGCGATGAAGCGGGAGATTGCTCAGAAATGAGGTAACTTCCGTGGAGTATGTCCGGTGCCGGATGCATGTCCGGCGCGTAATCGGGCGGCTGGAACCTGATCCATATACGCGTATATCGCTTGGACGGGGATCGACCGGCTCAAAAAGCCGGTTTGTTTTTCGGACATGGTCTGATACGCACGGTTGTGTGTATAGAAAGGGTTTCATCCGTACGCATAGTTTCCGGCGGAGCCAATGCCGCCGCACAAAAACGTACGAAAAGGAGAAAAAACATGGCAGCAACCAACAAGAACATGATCCGTATCCGTCTCAAGGCTTACGATCATCAGCTCATCGACAAGGCAGCCGAGACCATCGTCGAAGCCGCCAAGCGCACTGATGCAAAGGTCTCCGGCCCCATCCCCCTGCCCACCAAGACCGAGATCGTCACCATCCTCCGCGCAGTTCATAAGTATAAGGACAGCCGCGAGCAGTTCGAGCGCCGCACCCACAAGCGCCTTATCGACATTATGAGCCCCAGCCAGAAGACCGTCGAAGCTCTGATGAGCGTTGAAGTCCCCGCAGGCGTCGAGATCGAGATCAAGCTCTGATCCCCGCGTAACCCAACCCCGGCAAACCCACACAAGTAAATGACCCATAGTCCGCAGCTTGCGTATGCGGACGGGTTAAGTCGTCAGCCTCCGGACGGGAACCCAATCCCGGACCATGCGAGACGACCAATAACCAATAGGAGGAAATACAATGAAGAAAGCCATCATCGGCAAGAAGGTCGGCATGACGCAGATCTTCGATGAGACTGGCAAGGTCATTCCCGTGACCGTCATCGAGGCAGGCCCCTGCGTGGTCGTCGCCAAGATGAACAAGGACAAGGAAGGCTATGACGCAGTCCAGTTCGGCTACGAAGAAGTGGCCGAGAAGAAGCTCAGCCAGCCCGAGCAGGGTCACCTGAAGAAGGCGGGCGTAGGCATGGTCAAGCACCTCAAGGAGTTCCGCCTCGAGGACAGCAGCAAGCTCGAAGTCGGCGACGTAGTCAAGGCTGACGTCTTCGCAGAAGGCGACAAGGTCGACGTCACCGGTATCAGCAAAGGTAAGGGCTACGCCGGCGTTATCAAGCGCTTCGGCCAGGGCCGTACCCCCACCAGCCACGGCGGCGGTCCCGTTCACCGTCACGCCGGTTCCATGGGCTCCAGCACCGATCCTTCCCGCATTTTCCCGGGCAAGAAGCAGGCTGGTCACATGGGCGTCGATCAGGTCACCGTCCAGAACCTCGACATCGTCAAGGTCGACGCTGAGCTGAACATGATCGCTATCCGCGGCGCCGTCCCCGGCCCGAAGGGCAGCATCGTCTATATCAAGAACACTGTCAAGACCCAGCCCGTCAAGAAGGGCGAGGCCGCTGGCATCAGCCTCAACCCGCAGAAGGCTTCCGCTCGTGTCAACCCGCAGAAGGCTTCCGCCCGTACCAAGTAAAGAAAGGAGAGCAGCATAAATGCCTAAAGCTAACGTTTTCAATATGGCAGGCGAGAAGATCGGCGAGATCGAGCTCTCCGAGGCCATCTTCGGCATCGAGCCGAACAAGAGCGTCCTGCATGATTCCGTCAAGAATCACCTGGCCAACTGCCGTCAGGGCACTCAGAGCGCGCTCACCAAGGGCGAGGTTTCCTACTCCACCAGAAAACCCTGGCGTCAGAAGGGCACCGGCCGCGCCCGCGCCGGCTACACCGGTTCCCCCGTGTGGACTCACGGCGGCGTAGCCTTTGCTCCCAAGCCCCGCGATTACAGCTATACTCTCAACAAGAAGGTCAAGCGTCTGGCTCTCAAGTCCGCTCTGTCCGCAAAGGCAGCGGAGAACGAGATCGTTGTCGTTGACGGCCTGAAGGTCGAAGAGATCAAGACCTCCGTTTTCAACTCCTTCCTCAAGAAGATCGGCGTTGAGAAGAAGGCTCTTGTCGTTACCGAGAGCGTGGATGAGAAGGTCGTCAAGTCCGCCCGCAACATCGCCGGCGTCGAGACCACCATCGCCAGCATCCTCAGCCCCTACATGATTCTCACCAACGGCGTTATGGTAGTTGACAAGGCTGCCCTCGCCAAGATCGAGGAGGTGTACGCCTGATGAAGACCGCATACGATATCGTTATCCGTCCCCTCATCACCGAACAGTCCATGGAAGATCTGGACATCAAGAAGTACGCGTTTGAAGTTGCCAAGGACGCAAACAAGATCGAGATAGCCAAGGCTGTCGAGGAGATCTTCGGCGTCACCGTCATCAAGGTCACCACCCTGAACGTCAGAGGCAAGGCCAAGCGCACCGGCGCTTACCCCATGGGTAAGACTGCCTCGTGGAAAAAGGCCGTCGTCAAGCTCAGTGCCGACTCCAAGAACATTGAGCTGTTCGAAGGCATGGTTTAAGGAGGAATAGAGAATGTCTATCAAAACTTACAGACCTACTACTCCTGCCAGACGTCAGATGACCGTCTCCGGCTTCGACGGTGTTGAGAAGCACGTCAAGCCCGAGAAGTCCCTCGTCGAGGTCCTCAAGAAGAACTCCGGCCGCAACAGCTACGGCCGCATCACCGTCCGCCACCAGGGCGGCGGCAACCGCCAGAAGTACCGCGTTATCGACTTCAAGCGCGACAAGACCGAGATGACCGCAAAGGTCCTCCGTCTCGAGTACGACCCCAACCGCAGCGCGTTCATCGCCCTGTGCGAGTATGAAGACGGCGAGCGCCGCTACATCCTCGCCCCTGTCGGCCTGAGCGTCGGCGACTCGATCGTCTCCTCCGCCGCAGCCGATATCAAGCCGGGCAACGCTCTGCCCATGGCAAATATCCCTGTCGGTACCGTTATCCACAACATCGAGCTGTACCCCGGCAAGGGCGCTCAGCTTGTCCGCTCCGCCGGCGTCGCCGCTCAGCTGATGGCTAAGGAAAACGGTATGGCAACCGTCCGCCTCCCCTCCGGTGAGTACCGCAAGGTCCGCATGGACTGCTTCGCGACCATCGGTCAGGTCGGCAATATCGACCACGCCAACGTTCACATCGGCAAGGCCGGCCGCAAACGCCACATGGGCATCCGTCCCACCGTCCGCGGCTCCGTCATGAACCCCTGTGATCACCCCCACGGCGGTGGTGAAGGCAAGTCCCCTGTCGGCCGTCCCGGCCCTGTAACTCCTTGGGGCAAGCCCGCACTTGGTTACAAGACCCGCAAGACTAAGAACCACACTGATAAGTTCATAGTCAAGCGCCGCAACGCAAAGTAAGGAGGGAACGTAAATGAGCAGAAGCATAAAGAAAGGCCCCTTCGCAGCGCCTGAGCTGCTGAAGCGCGTCGATGAGATGAACAAGACCGGCAACAAGCAGGTCGTCAAGACCTGGTCTCGTTCCTCCACTATATTCCCGTCCTTCGTCGGACACACCATCGCTGTGCATGACGGCCGCCGTCATGTTCCCGTGTATGTCACTGAAGATATGGTCGGCCACAAGCTGGGCGAGTTCGCTCCCACCCGTACCTTCCGCGGACACGCCGGCAGCAAGACCGGTAAGTAAGGAGGAGAAGAAATGGACGAAAAGAAAATTGCCCGTGCGGAGCACAAATACGCCCGTATTTCTCCCCGCAAGGTCGAGATCGTTTGCAACATGATCCGCGGCAAGGACGCGAAGGTCGCAATGGCTCTGATGGAGAACACTCCGAAGGCCGGCTGCGAGCTGATGATCAAGGTGCTCAAGAGCGCCATGGCAAACGCCGAGAACAACTTTGAAATGGATCCTGAGAAGCTCTACGTCTGCGAGACCTACGCAAACGCCGGCCCCATCCTCAAGAGAGGCATGCCGAGAGCACAGGGACGTATGTACCGCATCAACAAGCGCACCAGCCACATTATGATCGCCGTGGCTGAGAGAGACTAAGGGAAGGAGGCAGAATTACATGGGACAGAAAGTTAATCCCCACGGACTGCGTGTTGGCGTTATAAAGGATTGGGATTCCCGCTGGTACGCAAGAGAAGACAAGGTCGGCGATCTTATCGTCGAGGACTACAAGATCCGCGAGTATCTGAAGAAGACCCTCTATTCCGCCGGTGTTCCCACCATCGAGATAGAGCGCGATTCCGCAAAGGTTCGCATTTATATCCACTGCTCCCGTCCCGGTGTCGTCATCGGCAAGGGCGGCGCAGAGATCGAGCGCCTGCGTCAGGAAGTTGAGAAGCTGATCGGCAAGCCCGTCGCTCTCTCCATCGTTGAAGTCCGCACCCCGGACACCAACGCACAGCTCGTCGCCGAGAACATCGCACAGCAGCTTGAGAAGCGCATCGGCTTCCGCCGCGCGATGAAGAACGCCATGGGCCGCGCCATGAGAATGGGCGCACGCGGCATCAAGGTCAAGTGCGGCGGCCGTCTGGGCGGCGCCGAGATCGCAAGATCTGAGTGCTACCACGAGGGCACCATTCCCCTTCAGACCATCCGTGCCGACATCGACTACGGCTTCGCAGAGGCTAACACCACCTACGGCCGCATCGGCGTCAAGGTTTGGATCTACAAAGGCGAAGTCCTCTCCCAGACTCTGCGCACCACCCCGCGCACCATGGATCTGAACAAGCCGCAGGAGCGTCGCCGCAGAGACGATCGTCGTCAGGGCGAGCGCCGTCAGGGCGGCTACAACCGCGACAACCGCGGCCAGAACGGCGAGCGCCGTCAGGGCTACGGCAGCAGACCGGCAGGTCAGGGCGGCTACAACCGCGGACCCCGTCCCGCTGCTCCCGCTAAGGAAGGAGGCAACACCTAATGTTAATGCCTAAGAGAGTTAAGTACCGCAGAGTACAGCGCGGCCGCATGAAGGGCAAAGCCACTCGCGGCAACGTCGTAAACTACGGCGAATTCGGTCTGGCGGCACAGGAGCCGGGCTGGATCACCTCCAACCAGATCGAAGCGGCACGTATCGCAATGACCCGCTACACCAAGCGTGGCGGTCAGGTCTGGATCAAGATCTTCCCCGACAAGCCCGTCACCGCGAAGCCGGCCGAGACCCGTATGGGTTCCGGTAAAGGCTCCCCGGAGTACTGGGTCGCAGTCGTTAAGCCCGGCAGAGTCATGTTCGAGATCGCAGGCGTTCCCGAAGAGACCGCCCGCGAGGCACTCCGTCTGGCAAGCCACAAACTGCCCATCAAGACCAAGATAGTCGCGAAGGGCTCCGAGTCTGAGAACGGTGGTGAATAAGATGAAGGCAAACGAAATACGTTCCATGTCCGTCGCAGAGCTTGAGACCAAGCTCGTCGACCTCAAGAAGGATCTGTTCATGCTCCGTATGCAGCATGCCACCAATCATCTTGACAACCCCACCAAGATATCTGCCGTGCGCCGTGACATCGCTCGTGTCAAGACCGTACTGCGCGAGAAGCAGAACTGAGGAGGTAAGGAAAAATGAACGAAGAAAGAACTACTTCCCGTAAGACCCGCGTAGGCAAGGTCGTTTCCGACAAGATGGACAAGACCGTGGTCGTCATCGTAGAGGATCGCGTTGCCCACAAGACTTATAAGAAGATCATTGGACGTACCTACCGCCTGAAGGCGCACGACGAGAACAACGAGTGCGGCGTCGGCGATATCGTCCGCGTGATGGAGACCCGCCCCCTGTCCAAGGACAAGAGATGGCGCGTGGTCGAAATCGTAGAGAAGGCTAAGTAAGGAGGCGCCAGAATGATACAGCAGGAAACTTATCTGAAGGTCGCCGACAATACCGGCGCCAAAGAGCTTAAGTGCATCCGCGTGCTTGGCGGTTCCAAGCGCAAGTATGCAAGTATTGGTGACGTAATAGTTTGCTCCGTCCGCAAGGCAGCACCCGGCGGCAGCGTGAAGAAGGGCGATGTCGTCAAGGCAGTCGTCGTTCGCACCGTGAAGCCCGTCCGCCGCGCCGACGGCACCTACGTCCGTTTTGACGAGAACGCAGCAGTCCTTATCAACACCGGTGATAAGAACCCCCGCGGCACTCGTATCTTTGGACCCGTCGCCCGTGAGCTTCGTGACAAGGAATACATGAAGATCCTGTCCCTGGCTCCCGAAGTGATTTAATGGAGGGCACCGAGAATGAACATTAAGAAAGACGATAAAGTCATCGTTCTGTCCGGCAAGGACAAGGGCAAGCAGGGCAAGGTCCTGATCGCCGATCCCAAGGGCCTGAAGGTCGTTGTCGAGGGCGTCAACGTTGCCACCAAGCATCAGAAGCCCCGCCAGCAGGGCCAGGATGGCGGCATCATCAAGACTGAGACCCCCATCTATGCCTGCAAGGTACAGCTTGTCTGCCCGAAGTGCGGCAAGGGCACCCGCGTCGCCCACAAGATCACCGACGGCAAGAAGACCCGCGTCTGCAAGAAGTGCGGCGCAGAAATCTGAGAAAGGAGATAACTTACTATGACAAGAATGAAGAAAAAGTATCTTGAGGAAGTTGCTCCGGCTCTCATGGAGAAGTTCCAGTACAAGTCCACCATGCAGATCCCCAAGATCGACAAGATCGTTGTCTCCGTCGGCTGCGGCGACTGCAAGGATAACGCGAAGGCTCTCGACGCCGTTATCAAGGACATCAGCGCCATCACCGGTCAGCACGCCGTTGCTACCGTTGCAAGAAAGTCTGTTGCAAACTTCAAGCTGCGTGAAGGCATGAAGGTCGGCGTAAAGGTCACCCTTCGTCAGGATCGCATGTGGGAGTTCCTTGACCGTCTCTTCAACGTTGCTCTGCCCCGTGTCCGCGACTTCCGCGGCATCTCCGCAGACGCGTTTGACGGCCGCGGCAACTACAGCCTTGGCCTGAAGGAGCAGATCATCTTCCCCGAAATCGAGTACGATAAGATCGAGAAGCTGCGCGGCATGAACATCGCCATCACCACCACCGCTCAGACCGACGAAGAGGCGCGCGAGCTGCTCAAGCTCATGGGCGCACCGTTTATGAACTAAGGAGGAGTTAAAAATGGCAAAGAAATCTATGATTCTGAAGCAGCAGGCTCCTGCAAAGTTCTCCACCCGTAAGTACAACCGCTGCAAGATCTGCGGCCGTCCCCATGCTTACCTCCGCAACTACGGCATCTGCCGTATCTGCTTCCGTGAGCTGGCTTACAAGGGTCAGATCCCCGGCGTCCGCAAGGCAAGCTTCTGATTTCGCGCGATACAATCCAGCGCAAAACAAATGTTTCATACGGCGGGAGCCGATCCCTCCCGCCTGTGAATAAACAGACTGAGAATGTGAAGTTGAGCTTTAACGGCTCCTGCGCAAACCGTGAAAGCGGAATGGAGCAAGCCCAGCGCATCCCCCCGTCCCTTTACAAATCGAAGCCCAACGAAGTGGGTTCGATTTGTGGACGAAGACTGGGGGCGCGGATATGGAGCTTTAACGGCTCTTACGCAAACCGTGGAAGCGGAATGGAGCAAGCCCAGTCTGAGGATGACGAAAGGCCATGGCCAATCAAGCATTGGCATGGAACCTCGCCGCCTGAACCGACAGCCAAAGGCTGCGGTAACTCTAATATAGGAGGAAAACCAAATGCAGATCACCGACCCCATTGCAGATATGCTTACCCGCATCCGCAACGCCGGCAGCGCTAAGCATGAAACCGTCGACATCCCCGCGTCCAAGATGAAGAAGTCCATTGCTGAGATCCTTCTCAACGAAGGCTACATCAAGAGCTTCCAGCTCATCGACGACGGCACCCAGGGTGTCATCCGCGTAACCCTCAAGTACCTGCCCGGCAAGGAAAAGGCCATCCAGGGCCTTCGCCGCGTCAGCAAGCCCGGCCTGCGCGTTTACGCCGGCGCCGACGAGCTGCCCCGCGTCCTCAAGGGACTGGGCATCGCCATCATCTCCACCTCCAAGGGCGTTATGACCGACAAGCAGGCTCGCAAAGAGCATGTTGGCGGCGAAGTCCTTGCGTTCGTATGGTAAGGAGGCTGCAGAATGTCTAGAATAGGTAGAGAACCCATCACTGTTCCCGCCGGCGTTGAAGTATCCGTCAGCGAGCACAATCACATCACCGTCAAGGGCCCGAAGGGCACTCTTGAGCGTGACCTCGTTCCTCAGATGAAGATCGACGTCGACGCAGGCGTCATCCACGTTTCCCGTCCCGACGATACCAAGGAGAACCGTTCCCTCCATGGCCTGACCAGAGCTCTGGTCGACAACATGGTAGTGGGCGTGACTCACGGCTTCGAGAAGAAGCTGGAGATCAACGGCGTTGGTTACCGTGCAGCCAAGGAAGGAAAGAATCTGGTTCTGAACATCGGCTATTCTCATCAGGTCATCGTCCCTGAGACCGAGGACATCCAGATCGACGTTCCCGATGCAAACCATGTCGTTATCAAGGGTATCGACAAGCAGAAGGTCGGCCAGTTTGCAGCAGAAGTTCGTGGTAAGAGACCTCCCGAACCCTACAAGGGCAAGGGCATCAAGTACGACTACGAAGTCATCCGCCGCAAAGAAGGCAAGACCGGTGCTAAGTAAACGGAGGTGTGCCTGAATGATTAAGAGACCTGATACCAGAGGACAGCGCATCAAGCGCCACAACAGAGTACGCGGCAAGATCTCCGGCACCGCCGAGAGACCCCGTCTGTGCGTATTCCGCAGCGAAAGCAACATCTATGCCCAGATCATCGACGACGTAGCAGGAAACACCCTCGTCTCCGCCTCCACCGTTGAGAAGGCATTTGAAGGCAACGGCGGCAACTGCGAAGCCGCAAAGAAGATCGGTGCAGCCATCGCAGAGCGCGCTCTGCAGAAGGGCATCGAAGAAGTCGTGTTCGACCGCGGCGGCTACATTTATCACGGCCGCGTGAAGGCACTGGCAGAGGGCGCCCGTGAGGGCGGCCTGAAGTTCTAAGGAAGGGGGAAAACTTATAATGGCATACAATAATGACAGAAGAGATCGTCGCAAGGACGAGGCTCCCTCCGAGTTCATCGAGAAGGTAGTTTCCCTCAACCGCGTCAGCAAGACCGTCAAGGGCGGCCGCGTTATGAAGTTCTCCGCGCTGTGCGTAGTTGGCGACGGCAAGGGCCGCGTCGGCTTCGGCCTCGGCAAGGCGAGCGAAGTTTCCGAGGCAATCCGCAAGGGTCTTGAGGATGCAAAGAAGAACATCACCGCCGTCACCCTGACCGGCACCACCATTCCCCATGAGGTCATCGGCGAGTTCGGCGCAGGCCGCGTCCTGCTCAAGCCGGCACCCGAAGGCACCGGCGTTATCGCCGGCGGCGCAGTCCGTGCAGTCGTTGAGGCAGCCGGCATCAAGAATATCCGTACCAAGTGCCTGCGCACCAACAACCCCGCGAACGTCGTCGCAGCCACTATGGAAGGCCTCAAGTCTCTGCGTGACGCGTCTCAGGTCGCGGCCGTCAGAGGCAAGACTCCTGAAGAAATTCAGGGTTAAGGAGGGCGAAACATGGCTAATCTCAGAATCAAGCTCGTCAAGAGCCTCAACGGCAGACACGATAAGCACATCGCCACTGCCTACTCCCTCGGCCTGCACAAGATCGGCAACGAGACCGTACAGCCCGACAATCCCCAGACCCGCGGCAAGATCGCCCAGATCGGCTATCTTGTCAAGGTAACCGAAGAATAAGGAGGGCAAGAGAATGTATATCAATGATCTTTCTCCCGTAGCCGGCTCCACCCATGTCGACAAGCGCAAGGGCAGAGGCCATGCCACCGGTAACGGCAAGACTGCCGGCCGTGGCCACAAGGGTCAGAAGGCTCGCTCCGGCGGCGGCACCCGCATCGGTTTTGAAGGCGGCCAGATGCCTCTGGCACGCCGCATCCCGAAGAGAGGCTTCCACAACATCTTTGCAAAGCCCCTCACCTCCGTCAACGTTGCAGCCCTCGATAAGTTCGAGGACGGCGCAGTCGTAGACGCGCAGGCACTGCTCGACGCAGGCATCATCTCCAAGTGCAAGTATGGCGTAAAGTTCCTTGGCAACGGCGAGGTTTCCAAGAAGCTGACTGTCAAAGCTGCTGCTTTCTCCGAAACCGCGAAACAGAAGATCGAGGCGGCCGGCGGAAAGGCAGAGGTGGTCTAAGTGCTTCAGACATTGCGTAATGCATGGAAGATCGAAGAGCTGCGCAAGAAGATACTCTTCACGCTGGTCATCATCCTCCTTTACCGTCTTGGCAACGCCATCCCTGTTCCTGACGTCAACATCGCCCTGCTGAATGCGTACTTTGCCCAGCAGCAGAGCACCATTCTCGGCCTGCTCGACGTTATGAGCGGCGGCGCGTTCTCGAACGCGACCATCTTCGCTCTGTCCATCCAGCCGTACATCAACGCCTCCATTATCATCCAGCTCCTGTGCATTGCGATTCCTGCGCTGGAGCGCCTGAGCAAGGAGGGCGGCGAGGAAGGCAGAAAGAAGATAGCTTCCATCACCCGTTACGCCACTGTTGCGATCGGCCTGCTTCAGGGCTTCGCATACTACATGCTCATCAAGAACAACAATATGCTCAACGCAGACGCTCAGGGCATCTGGTCGGCGATAGTCATCATCCTGACCTTCACCTCCGGCTCCGCGCTGATCATGTGGCTCGGTGAGCAGATCACCGAATTCGGCATCGGCAACGGCATCTCCATGATCCTGTTTGCAAGCATCATTTCCCGCCTCCCGACCAGCCTCATCACCACCGTGCGCAACATCGCCGCCGGAAATCTCCAGTGGTGGCTCGCACTGCTGATGCTCATCGGCGCGATCGCGATGATCGTCCTCATCGTTTACGTCAACGATGCGGAGCGCAGGATCCCCGTTCAGTATGCCAAGAGAGTTGTCGGACGCAAGATGTACGGCGGCCAGAGCACTCACCTCCCCATGAAGGTGAATATGTCCGGCGTTATGCCCATCATCTTCGCTCAGTCCATCGCTTCCGTCCCCGCGACCTTTGCGGCTTTCGCCGGCAAGACCGACGGCTGGGTCAACACCTGGTTTGCCAACAACTCCATCCCCTACGCGATAATCTACTTCCTGCTGATAATCTTCTTCGCATACTTCTACTCCACCATTCAGTTCAACCCCGTGGAAGTTGCGAATAACCTGAAGAAGAACGGCGGGTACATCCCCGGCTTCCGTCCCGGCAAGCCGACCAGCGAGTTCATCCAGAAGGTTCTGAACAAGATCACCCTGTTCGGCGCGATCTATCTGGGCATCATCGCTATCGTACCCATCCTGATCTCCCACTTCAGCAATGCCGCGGCTCTCACCGGCCTGTCCCTCGGCGGCACCTCCATTATCATAGTTGTCGGCGTCGCGCTTGAGACCGTCCGCGCTCTCGAGGCCCAGATGCTTATGCGCAACTACAAGGGCTTCCTGTCCTGATAAAAGGAGTAAGGCTATGAGACTTATACTTTTGGGCGCTCCCGGCGCCGGCAAAGGTACTCAGGCTGAGATTTTGAGCAGGCTGCTCAATGTCCCGACCATTTCCACAGGCAATATCCTGCGGGCTGCCATGAAAAATGGCACGCCCGTGGGACTTCAGGCGAAGGCTTATGTCGAGTCCGGCAAGCTCGTTCCCGACGATGTCATCATCGGCATCATCGAGGAGCGCCTCGCCCAGCCCGACTGCGCCAACGGCTACATTCTTGACGGTGTGCCCCGCACCATCCCCCAGGCTGAGGCCATGGAGGCAAAGGGCATCGGCGTTGACTGCGCGCTCTCCATCGAGGTGGAGGACGACGTAATCGTGCGCCGCATGGGCGGCCGCCGTACCTGCAGGGATTGCAGCCAGACCTTCCATGTGGAGAACAATCCTCCCAAGGTCGAAGGCGTCTGCGATTTCTGCGGCGGCGAGCTGACCATCCGCAAGGATGACGCTCCCGAAACGGTCATGGCGCGTCTGGAGACCTACCATAAGGAGACCGAGCCGCTCAAGGCTTTCTATGAAGCCCGCGGCAAGCTGAAGTCCGTGGAGAACCAGCCGAGCATTGAAGCAACAACGGCCGCGATCACCAAGGCTCTGGGTATCTGACGATGGCTGAAACAATTACTATCAAGTCCGTCAGAGACATTGAGCTGATGCGTCAGGCCGGCAAGATCACCGCCGCCGCGCGCTCCATCGCGCGGCAGGCAGTGGCCGACGGCGTGACCACAAAGCAGATAGACAAACATGTGCATGACTTCATCGTCAAGAGCGGCGCTTACCCGACCTTCCTCAATTACTGCGGATTTCCGGCCAGCGCCTGCATCTCGGTAAACGAAGAGATCATACACGGTATCCCCGGCAAGAGAGTGATCCGAAACGGCGACATCGTGTCCCTCGACCTCGGCGCCACCTATAAGGGCTTCGTCGGCGACTGCGCCGGCACCTACCCCTGCGGTGAGATAAGCGAAGAGGCGAGAAAGCTCATCGAGGTTACGAGACAGAGCTTCTTTGAGGGCATAAAGTTCGCCAAGGAGGGCTACCGCATCTCCGATATAGGCGCGGCGGTGCAGGATTACGTGGAGAGCCACGGCTATTCTGTCGTCCGCGATTATGTCGGCCACGGTGTGGGGCGCAAGCTCCATGAGGCACCCGAGGTTCCGAACTACCGGCCTGACCGGCACTCTGGCCACCGTCCCGATCCGCGTCTCGTGCGCGGCATGACGATAGCGGTCGAGCCCATGGTCAATATCGGCGGATACGAAGTGAAGGAAATGCCCAACGGCTGGACGGTCGTCACCGCGGACGGCTCCCTCTCGGCTCACTATGAAAATACCATCCTCATCACAGATGGCGAGCCGGAAATACTCACAATGGCAGAGGATATTTGACAGAACGTCAACACCGAACTTTGGAGGAAAATTACTTTGGCAAAAGACGATGTAATCGAACTTGAGGGCACGGTCGTAGAATCCCTGCCCAACACCATGTTCCAGGTGGATATCGGCAACGGTCACACCATACTGGCTCACATTTCCGGAAAGCTCCGGATGAACTTTATCAAGATCCTCCCCGGTGACAAGGTCACGGTGCAGATGTCTCCCTATGACGTCACCCGCGGCAGGATCACCTGGAGAAGCAAGTAGGAGGTATAACAAATGAAAGTAAGACCTTCCGTGAAGCCCATGTGCGAGAAGTGCAAGATAATCAAGCGCAAGGGTAAAGTCATGGTCATCTGCGAGAACCCGAAGCACAAGCAGCGTCAGGGCTAAGCAGATCGGGGCGCAGCCCCGCATCAACTCAGCGACAAGGTTAAAAGCCTGTCCTTATAAACAACATCCGCATCAAACGGGGGACTCCCCTCCGGCGGGAACAAGTCTCCGTGTTAAAGAATGCGGAACAATTATTCGAAAGGATGATCGTATAATATGGCACGTATAGCCGGCGTTGACCTGCCCAAGGACAAGAGAATCGAGATCGGTCTCACCTATGTCTACGGTATCGGCAGAACCAGCGCAAACAAGATTCTCGAGGCAACCGGAATTAACCCCGACACCAGAGTCAAAGACCTCACCGAAGAGGAAGAAGCAAAGCTGCGTGAGTGCATCGACCACCACTACATCGTGGAGGGCGACCTGCGCCGCCAGACCGCGCTTGATATCAAGCGCCTGACCGAGATCGGCTGCTACCGCGGCATGCGTCATCGCCGCGGCCTGCCCGTACGCGGCCAGCGCAGCAAGACCAACGCTCGTACCCGCAAGGGTCCGAAACGCACCATCGCAAATAAGAAGAAGTAAGGAGGGATATGAATTATGGCTGCTAACAACGCAAAGAAGAAAGTCAGAACCCGCAGAAGAGAGCGCAAGAACATTGAAAAGGGTCAGGTTCATATCAGCTCTTCCTTCAACAACACCATGGTCACCATAACCGATACTCAGGGCAACGCCATTTCCTGGGCGTCCGCCGGCGGACTCGGTTTCCGTGGCAGCAAGAAGTCTACCCCCTTCGCCGCACAGACCGCAGCTGAGACTGCCGCAAAGGCAGCCATGGAGCACGGACTCAAGACCGTCGAAGTGTTTGTCAAGGGCCCCGGCTCCGGCCGTGAGGCTGCAATTCGCGCCCTGCAGACCGCAGGTCTCGAAGTGACGATGATCAAGGACGTTACCCCCATCCCCCACAATGGCTGCCGTCCTCCGAAACGTCGCCGCGTCTAATTGAAGGAGGGTACAGATAATGGCAAAGAATACACAGCCCGTTGTAAAGCGTGCAAAGGCTCTGGGCGTTACCCCGGCATCTCTGGGTTACACCGGCAAGAGCAAGATCGACACCATACGCAACCCCAAAGCTCAGGTCCGCAGGAAGCAGAGCGAGTACGGTATGCAGCTCAACGAGAAGCAGAAGGTCAAGTTCATCTACGGCGTGCTGGAGAAGCAGTTCCGTCTCTACTATGAGAGAGCCGAGAAGATGCCCGGCATCACCGGTGAGAACCTCCTCGCCATCCTTGAGCAGCGCCTTGACAACGTCGTTTTCCGTCTTGGCTTCGGCATGACCCGCCGCGAGGCTCGTCAGCTCGTCAACCACGGTCACGTCACCGTCAATGGCCGCAAGGTCAATATCCCCAGCTATCAGGTCAAGCCCGGCATGGTCATTTCTCTCACCGAGAAGGGCAAGTCGATGCAGAAGATCAAGGAAAATATTGAGGATAACGCTTTCCGCGCCGCTCCCAAGTGGATCGAGTATGACAAGAATAATCTGACGGCAAAGATCATTGCAGTTCCCGCACGCGAGGACATTGATATGCCCATCGAAGAGCGCCTCATCGTCGAGTTGTACTCCAAGTAATAAAGACACCCTCAAATTGGTAAGCTGAATCACCGCATGTGCCGCAAGTGGCACAAGACTTAAAAGGAGGGTTATAAAACACTTATGATCGAAATTAAAAAGCCGCGCATTGAGTGCATCGAAACACCCGCAGACAGCTCGTACGGCAAGTACGTTATAGAGCCTCTGGAACGCGGCTACGGAACAACACTTGGTAACTCTCTTCGCAGGGTACTCCTGTCATCTCTCCCCGGTACCGCCTGCACCAGCATCAAGATCGCAGGCGTACAGCATGAGTTTTCCACTATCCCCGGTGTGAAGGAGGACGTGACCGAGATCGTCCTCAATGTCAAGAGCATCATAGCGCTTCTGCATTCTACCGGCCCCAAGACCGTGTACATTGAAGCCTCCGGCGAGGGCGTAGTCACCGCCGGCGACATCAAGGCGGACGCGGAGGTGGAGATACTCAATCCTGAGCAGCCCATTGCGACCCTTGGTCCCGACGGCGCGCTGAACATGGAGCTGGTTCTGGATCACGGCAGAGGCTATGTCTCCGCTGCGCAGAACAAGACTCCGCAGACGCCCATCGGCACTATTCCGGTAGACTCCATCTACACTCCTGTCCTCAAGGTCAACTACACTGTCGAGAACACCCGTGTCGGCAATCAGACCGACTTTGACAAGCTGACCATCGAGGTCTGGACGGACAAGACCATGGCTGCCCGCGATGCTCTCTCTCTGGGTGCAAAGATACTCTGCGACCACTTCACTCTCTTCACGGATCTGTCCGACACTATCGGCAGCAACTCCACTGTTGTTGAGAAGGTAGAGAAGGAACCGGACACCGTGCTCAAGATGACCATCGAAGAGCTGGATCTGTCCGTGAGGAGCTTTAACTGCCTCAAACGCGCAAATATCAATACCGTTGAGGATCTGGTCAGCAAGACTCAGGATGAGATGATCAAGGTCCGCAACCTCGGCCGCAAGTCCCTTGAAGAAGTCGAGCACAAGCTGACTATGATGGGACTGTCACTGGCGGACGAGGACAATCAGTAAGCTCTCAAGAAGGAGGAAATGCAATTATGCCCGGAACCAGAAAGCTCGGCAAGGCGACCGACGCCCGTATGGCAATGCTCCGTCAGCAGGTCACTGATCTTCTTGATCTTGGCCGCATGGAGACCACCGTTACCCGCGCCAAGGAGATCGCCCCGATGGCCGAGAAGATGATAACTCTTGGCAAGGCAAAGGATCTGGCGTCCTACCGTCAGGCACTGGCCTTCATCACCCGCGAGGATGTCGCCAAGAAGGTATTCGATGAGATCGCCCCGAAGTACGCGGAGCGCAACGGCGGCTACACCCGCATCACCCGCATCGGCACCCGCCGCGGCGACGCAGCGGAAGTCGCAGTCATCGAGCTCGTCTGATATCAACCGCAATGAATACGCAGAAAGCGAAAGCTTTCTGCGTATTTTTTGTATAAAGAAAACCACCGGCAATGCCGGTGGTTCCAAAAAGCTTTAGC
>ERZ839767.881-NODE-881-length-49975-cov-4.283373_pt1 | contig 49975 bp, 38 predicted proteins | sample MGYA00519879_ERZ839767 | MGnify/ENA primary metagenome ERZ839767 (study PRJEB31850, sample SAMEA3708852) | human gut metagenome | biome: human gut; feature: human-associated habitat; material: faeces | place: China | collected 2014 ... | reverse complement strand
AGGCACTGGACTCTGACTCCAGCATTTCAAGGTTCGAATCCTTGTAGCCCAGTTTAAAGGTCGTAGAATTTTCATTGGATTATTCTGCGATTTTTGTTTTATAAAGATGTTTCACTATTGACATATAAAATGTTGAATATCAATTAAAGTGTGATGGTGGAAATGGTGTGGGAATACCCATTTTGCTAAAAACAAATAATGTACTCTCGGAATCTTTTAAATGAAAAATTTCGAGAGCACATAATATAAACGAGGAGGATTTAGTGATGAATAAAGTAGATTTTATAAGAGGCGAAATGATGGCTGCAATGAAAGCGAGAGATAAAGAGAGAAAGGCTGTACTGTCAAGTCTCCTTACTGCACTTAAAAACTTTCAGATAGACAAGAGAGAAGATATTACTGATGCAGAGGGTGACCAGATTATCTTAAAGCTTATTAAACAGACAAAAGAGACTTTGGAGATGACTCCGGCAGACAGAACGGATGTTATAGATGAATGTAACTATACTATCAAGGTGTTAGAAGAGTATGCTCCTAAAATGATGGATGAGGCTGAGATAGAGACTGTTATCAAGGAAGTTTTAGCAGAACTTGAGATTGCAGAACCAACGGCAAAAGATAAGGGGAAGATAATGAAAGTCCTTATGCCTAAGGTGAAAGGAAAAGCTGATGGAAAGCTTGTAAACCAGGTTCTTGGCGGAATGTTTAAATAATGCAAGAGGAGGGAATAATGATATGAAAAAAATAATATGGCTTGTTATACCGTGCTACAATGAGCAGGAAGTGCTTCCGGAAACTTCAAGACAGCTTGAGGAGATAATGAGAGGTCTTATAAAAAAAGACAAGATAAGTGATAAGAGTAAGATTGCCTTTGTAAACGATGGTTCAAAGGACAATACATGGAATATAATAACTGATCTTCATGAGAAAAATCCGATGTTTACCGGTATAAATCTTGCACATAATAAAGGTCATCAGAATGCACTGCTCGCAGGTCTTATGACAGCTAAGGATTATGCAGATGCGGCTATATCGCTTGATGCCGATCTTCAGGATGATGTAGGAGTTATAGAGCAGTTTATAGACAAGTTCAATGAGGGAAAAGATGTAGTGTACGGAGTGCGTTCTACACGAGCAACAGATACTGTATTTAAGAGAAGTACGGCACACGCTTTCTACAAGCTGATGAAGGCAATGGGAGCAGATACATTACAGGATCATGCCGACTACAGGCTTATGAGTAAAAGAGCATTAGAGGGACTTGCAAAGTACAAAGAGGTAAATCTTTTCCTAAGAGGAATAGTACCTATGATAGGCTATGAAACGGATGTTGTCTATTATGAGAGACATGAGAGATTTGCAGGAGAGTCAAAATATCCATTAAAGAAAATGCTCTCATTTGCCGTAGATGGAATAACATCATGCAGTGTAAAACCGATAAGAATGATAACATCACTTGGAACACTTGTATTTACGATAAGTATCGTTATGCTGATATACTTCCTAATTGTGTGGCTTTTAGGACATACGGTACAGGGCTGGACGACCATAGTAATATCGCTTTGGGGAATAGGAGGCCTGATACTTTTATCACTCGGAATAATAGGAGAGTATGTCGGAAAGATATATATGGAAGTAAAAGAAAGACCAAGATTTATCATAGAAAAACTTCTTTATAAAGAGTAAATATAAGAAGCAGCGATATTCAGCAAAAAAGACAGTGCAAATCTTTGCACTGTCTTTTTTTGCTACATCAAACAAGGATTGTTTGATGTTTTAGTCCTCATCATCGCTCTGTACTGACAAAATCTGTCTTTTTCTAGCCATCTCATCGCTCTCAAGATATTCATCATAAGTTGTGAGTTTGTCGATAAGTCCGCCAGGAGTAATCTCCATAATACGGTTTGCGATAGTCTGTATAAACTGGTGATCCTGTGAAGTGAAAAGGATTACACCAGGGAATTTGATAAGTCCATTGTTTAATGCAGTGATAGACTCCATGTCAAGATGTGCGGTAGGCTCATCAATGACAAGTACATTAGAACCGAGAATCATCATCTTTGAAAGCATTACACGAACTCTTTCTCCACCGGAAAGTACATTTACTTTCTTTACACCATCTTCACCAGGGAAAAGCATACGTCCGAGGAAGCCTCTTACATAAGTAGGGTCTTTTTCAGGAGAGAAAGGCATAAGCCAGTCTACGATAGTTTCGTCTCTGTCAAAAAGTTCAGTGTTATCTTTAGGGAAGTAAGAAAAGCTTGTTGTAACTCCCCACTTGAAAGTACCCTCGTCAGGCTCCATCTCGCCTGTAAGTATCTGGAAGAGAGTGGTTGCTGCAATAGTGTTGCCTCCTACAAAAGCTACCTTATCTTCTCTGTTTATGACAAATGAAATATCATCGAGTACTTTAACACCATCTATTGTCTTGGAAATATGTTCAACAGTAAGAACTTCATTACCTATCTCTCTGTCAGGTCTGAAATCAATATATGGATATTTACGGCTTGACGGCTTCATCTCATCGAGCTGTATTTTTTCAAGGGCATGCTTACGGGAAGTAGCCTGCTTGGATTTTGATGCATTCGCACTGAATCGCTGGATGAAACTCTGGAGTTCCTTTATCTTTTCCTCTTTCTTCTTGTTTGCTTCTTTCATCTGCTTTATCATCAACTGGCTTGACTCATACCAGAAGTCATAGTTTCCTGCATAGAGCTGGATTTTTGCATAATCAATATCAGCGATATGCGTACAGACTTTGTTAAGGAAGTAACGGTCATGCGATACAACAATAACAGTATTATCAAAGTTTATAAGGAATTCTTCAAGCCAGTTTATGGCATCGAGATCCAAATGGTTAGTAGGCTCGTCGAGAAGAAGAATATCCGGATTTCCAAAAAGTGCCTGTGCAAGTAATACTTTTACTTTTTCACTGTCCGGAAGTTCGCTCATTTTTTTATAATGAATGTCAGTTGAAAGTCCGAGTCCGTTAAGAAGTGTGGCTGCATCTGACTCAGCATTCCAGCCATCCATGTTTGCAAACTCCTCCTCAAGTTTTCCGGCTTTGATACCGTCCTCTTCAGAAAAATCCTCTTTTGCATAAATTTCGTCTTTTTCTTTCATTATCTGGTAAAGACGCTCGTTACCCATAATGACAGTATCAAGGACAACAAATTCATTATATTTGAAATGATCCTGTTTTAAGAAGGAAAGTCGCTGCCCCGGTGTGATGATAACCTCACCTTTGCTTGGCTCAATCTCACCTGTAAGTATTTTTAAAAATGTTGACTTTCCGGCACCGTTGGCACCGATAAGACCATAACAGTTTCCCTCTGTGAATTTAATATTTACATCTTCAAAAAGTGCCTTTTTTCCAAGGCGGAGTGTAATATTACTGGCTTGTATCATTTATATGTTTCCTTTCTTAAATATAATTATCAATTCTATAAGTTTTCTTTTTCCTGACTTTAAATCAGAAAGTATAACCTTACCTTTGGTTCGGTCAACTATATAACTCTTTCTATTTTACAGAAAAATGGCTATTTTGCAAGGGTATAAGGCAAAAATCTTAAAATAGTTTATTTAATGTTTACAAGGTGAACACAAATATTTAACAAATTATGTTTTGCAGATAGACAGAATTTGTAGTAAAATAAGAATGCTATAGATTATTGTATTGCTATAAGCATACAAAATAAGTACATCAGATTGAATGGAGAAAACGAAAATGTCAAAGGAGTTGTTTAATGTTCAGCCGGGAGATACCCTGACACTCGGAGTCACAAAAGTAGTCAGAGGTGTACAGTTTGCGGTTTACCTTCCAAATAAAAAGAAGTGTATGCTGAAGCTGTATCGTATAGGCAGGAAACTTCCGGCGGCTGTCATTCCTTTGAAAGATGAATACAAAAAGGGAAGCGTTTATTTTGTTACCGTCACTGGAATAAAAGGTGATGACACTTGCAATATAGCAAAGGTGTTGACGGAGGAATATGAGTATATGTATGAGGCAGACGGTGAGGAGTTTGCCGATCCTTATGCACAGATCATACACGGGCGTGACAGATGGGGAAAAAGACGAAATCCTGACAGAGTGCGTGCAGGTATAAGTCTGGAGGAGTTTGACTGGAAACAGGATGTCCTTCCGAGAAGGGATTTCAGTGAAGTTATAATGTATCAGCTTCATGTCAGGGGCTTTACAAAACATTCATCCTCAAAAGTTAAAGATAAGGGAACATATCTTGGTATCATTGAAAAAATCCCCTACCTTAAAGAACTTGGTATAAATGCACTTATGCTTTTGCCATGTTATGAGTTTGATGAACTGAGCTTGGACGTGGGCAGCTATAATGCACCGTCTGAAAATGATAGTGATGAGGATGTGAAACACAGGATTAACTACTGGGGATATGGCACTAAAAATACATATTATCTGTCCCCTAAATCATCTTATGCCTCAGATGTCAGACATTCAGATGTAGAGTTTAAAGAGTTTGTAAGACAGATGCATCTTGCAGGGATTGAAGTTCTTATGGATATCTATTTCAAACCGGGGACAAATCTGTATCTTATGACAGACTGCTTAAGGCATTGGGTCATTAATTACCATATTGACGGATTCAGGGTAAATCAGGAGGTAATGCCTGCAATCTCGCTCGTATCGGATCCGATTATTTCAGGAGTCAAACTTCTTACATCTTACTGGGATGAAAATATGCTCCATGACACAGGTGCACTAAATGACAATGTGCTTGCTGAGTACAATGAGGGCTTTATGAATGATGCAAGACGCTTTTTAAAGAGTGATGAGGGTATGGTTCAGACTTTCTCGGAGAGATTTAAGAGAAATGCTCCTGATTATTCTATTATAAATTTTATCACTCATGTAAACGGTTTTACTATGATGGATCTTGTGTCATATGATATAAAGCACAATGAGTCAAACGGTGAGAATAATAATGATGGGACGGAGTTTAATTACAGTTGGAACTGCGGCATTGAGGGAAAGACCAGAAAGAGAGCCGTAATGAGAAGCAGGATGAACCAGATACGCAATGCCTTTACGATGCTGCTTTGCAGTCAGGGAACGCCTATGCTTCTTGCGGGTGATGAGTTTGGCAATACCCAGCTTGGCAATAACAATGCATATTGCCACGATGATAATATCACATGGCTCAACTGGAAACACACAAAGTCAGAGCAGGATATATTTGAATTTGTCAAAAGGATGATAGCTTTCAGAAAACAACACTGTGTATTGCATGGAAAAGAACCGCTTTCGATGTTTGATACGAAAGGCATAGGCATACCTGATATGTCGGTTCACGGCACACAGGCGTGGAGAGCTGATTTTTCAAATTACAGCAGGATGCTTGGCATACTGCTCGGTGGCAGATACGGCATCACCGAGGATGATGACATTTATATCGCTTTTAATATGTTCTGGGAACAAAAAGTGTTTGAACTTCCAAATCCCACGGTTGGTAAAAAATGGTATCCTGCCATTGATACCCATTCGGGAGAATTCTTTACAGTGCCACCGAAGAAAAAAAGAAAAAGGAAAATCAAATCGGAGAAACAGCTATTTAGGGAATATATGGTTGAGCCGAGAAGTATAGTTGTATTTGTCGGCAGATAGAATGATTACGATACATGGAGTGAAGTATGGACAGAGAAAAAATGCCGGCAAATCATATAAATGCTGACAGCAAAAAGGGGCAATGAATTTACATTGCCCCTCATAAGAACTGTTGGTATGCTAAAAAGACTGTTTGTATTTACGGTCGCTTTGCAGCATCCTAAAAGTTCTTAACTGTCGGTTGTCGGACAGTATTAAAGGTTGTGGTTAGTCACGATTTCTTCATAAAGATCGATGTCACACACATTTTTAGCATCATAGTGTGTGCAATTCTGACAGGATGCATTTGCTGATGTTGAATTTTTACATCCGCAATCGTCACAGCTACAGTATTTGCTGCAAAGTGAAGCTACTTCTTTCATTGTTTCAGCATTTTTTTTCATGGAAAACCTCGTTTCTGTGCATTTTAAGTGTTTGTATGGTCTTATTCATTTTAGGGAAAACAATCTGAATTATGAACAGGACTATACTTTCGGTGTGGCATTACATAACTGCTCAAATACTATTCTGTACAAGGTGCACAAATGTACGGAGTATTCAATGTTACTGTCTGTATAAAAGTGGGTTCAGTAACATTCACCGATGGTTTGAAGCTACATATATATAAAGACAACTGACAGAAGATTGATGCTAAATAAGGCATCGGTTTTGCTGTCTTTGTTGTCGTGTAAATAGTATTAACGGAAAGTTGAGATTTTATGTTAAGTTTAAAAATAAATGATATTAAGATAACAATGGCTCATCTGCTTTTAAGGGAGACATTTGATGAGTTTTTGCTTGAAGAGTCAAAGGTGGTAACATTTGCCATGTTTGAAATAAATGGAAAAAGAAATTTAAATTGGTATGATGATGACGAAAAAGAAAATCAATTGTCCGAACTTTTATACTGGGGAGAGGCAAGGGATTTTTTATTTGATTACATAAAAGGAAAAAAGACGCCTGAGTATATGAAGTTCTCGCTTAAGGCGAGCCATAAGGCAGCAGAAAAAATTCTTGCGGAAAGTGGAGTGTTTTCAAGATATTTAAGCGAGCAGCCTGATCTTTATCTTCAGATAAGATATGAAAAAGGTGAACTTACTATGGTGACAGGTATCACACACAGAGAGTTTACAATGGATAAAACACTCGACAGAGGATGGGATGATGCCATAAGAGAGTGGATTAGGACATTGAAGATTTCAGTTGAGGTATAATATTTATGCTAACGGCTTCATGTTTTTAATTTAATAAATTATAAGGAGGACAAAAATGCTTAAAACATTAGGCGGACAGGTTAAAGAATTTAAAAAAGATTCGATTCTTACTCCTGTATTTATGATTTTGGAAGTTATCATGGAAACTATTATTCCATTGATAATGGGTTCAATAATTGACGATGGTGTGCAAAAAGGTAATCTTACTCATATTTACCTTATGGGTGCACTGATGGTATTAACAGCATTTGTAAGCCTTTGGGCTGGTGCTATGGGTGGAAAATACGGTGCAAGTGCATCGACGGGATTTGCGAGAAACTTAAGAAAGGCTATGTATGACAATATTCAGACTTTCAGTTTCTCAAATATTGATAAGTTCAGTACTTCAGGTCTTGTGACAAGACTTACGACTGATGTAACAAATGTTCAGAATGCGTATCAGATGATACTCCGTATGTGCATGAGAGCACCGGCGAGCCTTATCTGTGCGATGGCAATGTCATTTTATGTAAATGCAAGGGTTGCTTCTATATATCTTATAGCAGTTATCATACTCGGATGTTTCCTTGCACTTATAATAAAAGTTGCCATGAAATATTTTGACCAGGTATTTAAAAAATACGATAAACTTAACGAGAGTGTTCAGGAAAATGTAAATGCGATAAGAGTTGTAAAGGCTTACTCAAGAGAGAGTTTTGAACAGAAGAAATTTACGAAAGCAAGTGAGAATGTTTATAAGATGTTTATTAAAGCAGAAAAGACGGTTGCTTACAATATGCCGCTTATGAACCTCACGGTTTACAGTTGTATTCTCATAATAAGTTTAGTAGGTGCAAAACTTATCGTAGGTGGAGATATGGAGATAGGCAATCTCTCAACACTTCTTGCTTACTGCATGAACATACTTATGAGCCTTATGATGCTCTCAATGGTATTTGTAATGATAACAATGAGTGTATCAAGTGCAGAGCGTATATGCGAAGTAATAAATGAGAAACCTGACATAACAAATCCTGAGAAGCCTGTTATGGAAGTTAAGAGTGGTGACATTTCTTTTGAACATGTAAACTTCAGCTACAAAAAAGAAGCAAAAACTCCTGTTTTAAAGGATATCAATCTTGAGATAAAGTCAGGACAGACTATCGGTATCATAGGAGGAACGGGAAGTGCCAAATCAAGTCTTGTCAATCTTTTGAGCCGTCTTTATGATGTAACTGACGGTGCGGTTAAGATTGGCGGAATTGATGTAAGAAGGTACGACATTGAGACGCTCAGGGATGAGGTTGCAGTCGTATTGCAAAAAAATGTACTGTTCAGCGGAACGATACTTGACAATCTCCGCTGGGGTGACAAAAATGCCACTGACGAGGAATGTATAAGAGCATGCAAACTTGCCTGTGCCGATGAATTTATCGACAGGATGCCAGACGGCTACAATACATATATCGAGCAGGGCGGTAACAATGTATCAGGTGGACAGAAACAGAGACTCTGTATAGCAAGAGCACTTATAAAGAAACCTAAGGTACTTATACTTGATGATTCGACAAGTGCAGTTGATACTGCAACTGACGCAAAGATAAGAAAAGCGTTTGCCGAGGAGATACCGGGAACTACAAAGATAATCATTGCACAGAGAGTTTCAAGTATAAAGGACTGTGACAAGATAATCGTTATGGAGGACGGCTGTGTAAACGGCTTTGGAACATCGGATGAACTGCTTGAAAACAACGAGATATATAAGGAAGTATATGAATCACAGGTAAACGGCAATGCCGATTTTGATGAAAAATAATATAGGAGGTTAATGCTTTATGCCTAAAGGACCAATGGGACCGGGAAAACCGGGTGCAAAAATAGAAAATCCGGGCAAACTTTTTATAAGACTGATGAAATATGTATTCAAGTATTACTGGGTACACTGTCTTATAGTGGTAGTCGGAATAATAGCAAGTGTATTTGCAACAAATCAGGGAACAATGTTTACGCAGACACTTATTGACAAATATATAGTGCCTTTGTCAAAGAGTTCTGACCCTGATTTTTCAAAACTTCTTGCAAAGATAACAGAAGTAGGAATATTTTACGGTGCAGGTGTCATAGGAGTATTTCTGTATAACAGACTTATGATATATGTTACTCAGGGAACACTTAAAAGACTCAGAATAGAAATGTTTAATAAGATGGAAACACTTCCTATTAAATATTTTGATACACACGCACATGGAGACATTATGTCACTTTACACAAATGATATAGATACGCTCCGTCAGATGATAAGCCAGAGTATTCCTCAGGCGATATCAAGTGCGATAACCATTGTCAGCGTATTTATTTATATGCTGATACTCAATGTACCGCTTACTATCCTCACACTTGTGATGGTCGGTGTTACACTTGTAGTTACAAAGAAGATTGGCGGACTAAGCGGTTCTTACTTTATGGCTCAGCAGAGAGATATAGGTAAGTTAAACGGTTATGTCGAGGAAATGATGGAAGGACAGAAAGTAGTCAAGGTATTTTGCCATGAGGAAGAAAGCATGGAGGGATTTGACAGGTTAAACGACCAGTTGTTTGACAGTGCGAACAATGCCAACAAATTTGCCAACATACTTATGCCGATAAATGCACAGCTTGGAAACATAAGCTATGTGCTCTGTGCGATGGTCGGAGGTATTCTTGCCCTTAACGGTATTGGCGGATTTACGATAGGTGGTCTTGTAAGTTTCCTTACATTTAATAAATCGTTCTCAATGCCTATAAACCAGATGAGCCAGCAGTTTAACTCTATCGTAATGGCTATGGCAGGTGCAGACAGAATATTTAAGCTTCTTGATGAAGAACCTGAGGTGGATGACGGATATGTCGAGCTTGTCAATGCAAAAGAGGATGCAAACGGAGATATAGTCGAGACAGAAGAACACACGGGAATGTGGGCATGGAAACATTTCCATAAGGATGACGGAACAACCACATATGCACATATGAGAGGTGACATAGTATTTGACCATGTTGACTTTGGTTATAATGATGACAAGATGATACTCCACGACATAGTGCTTTATGCAAAACCGGGTCAGAAGATAGCTTTTGTAGGTGCGACTGGTGCCGGAAAGACAACTATCACAAATCTTATAAATAGATTTTATGATATTCAGGATGGAAAGATAAGATATGACGGTATCAATGTAAACAAGATAAAGAAAAATGACTTAAGACGCTCGCTTGGTATCGTTTTGCAGGACACACATTTGTTTACCGGAACAGTAAGGGAAAACATCCAGTACGGTAAACTTGATGCGACAGACGAGGAAATCGTAAAGGCAGCAAAACTTGCAAATGCACACAGCTTTATCACAAGACTTCCTGACGGATACGACACAATGCTCACCGGTGACGGTGCAAACTTGAGTCAGGGACAGAGACAGCTTCTGGCAATAGCACGTGCGGCAGTTGCAGACCCACCTGCACTTATCCTTGATGAGGCTACAAGTTCGATAGATACAAGAACTGAGAAACTTGTTCAGCAGGGAATGGACGGACTTATGAAAGGCAGAACGACATTTGTTATCGCCCACAGACTCTCAACAGTAAGAAACAGTGATTGTATCATGGTTCTTGAGCAGGGCAGGATAATAGAGCGTGGAACGCATGATGAACTTATAAAAGAGGAAGGCAAGTATTACCAGCTTTATACGGGGAAACTTGGAAAAGGGATTGCAGGATAAGGTAGTGGGCGAAACTGATTGTAGGTTGTGATGCTTGCATGGCTATAATAAATAATACCGTCGGCACGCTTTCGCTATGTTGTCGTTCGTAGCAGTACATAGGTCAATAAAAAAGCATTGACCCGTCAGCAAAATACGCTGACTAAGTGCTGACGGTGACAGAGTACACTGCTAACACTATTTGTTATATTTGCACAATTTAATTATATATTATGACAGTTTCGCAATTTACTGTATCGAGGTAACCGTATGGAAATTATAATAGTAAGGAGGTTTTGTGGATGAATAAAGTTTATGATAAGCTTAGCAGATGTTACGAGTGCTTTAGGAATAAGGTTGATTTTAAGCCGGAGATTGCATTGGTGCTTGGTTCAGGGCTTGGTGATTTTGCGGATGGCATTGAGGTTGTCTGTGAGCTTGATTATCATGAGATTGAGGGGTTTCCGGTTTCGACCGTTCCGGGACATCAGGGTAAGTATATCTTCGGTTATGTTGGAGATGTGCCTGTTGTGTGTATGCAGGGGCGTGTCCACTATTACGAGGGATATGATATTTCTGATGTGGTGCTTCCAATAAGGCTTATGAAACTGATGGGAGCAAAGGTTTTGTTTCTTACTAATGCGGGAGGCGGTGTGAATTATGATTTCAGACCGGGTGATTTTATGCTGATAAAGGATCAGATTTCAAGCTTTGTGCCGTCACCTCTTATTGGGGAAAATATTGATGAACTCGGTGCGAGATTTCCTGATATGAGCGAGATATACGATATTAGTTTAAGAAAGGTGATTAAAAAGACGGCGGCTGAACTTGACATTGACTTAAAAGAGGGAACATATCTGCAGTTTACAGGACCGGCATATGAGACTCCGGCGGAAATAAGGATGGCGAGAGTGCTCGGTGCGGATGCCGTCGGAATGAGTACGGCTTGCGAAGCTGTGGCGGCAAACCATATGGGTGTGATGATATGCGGTATTTCGTGTATATCAAATCTTGCAAGCGGCATGAGTGTTGCACCACTTAGCCATAAAGAAGTACAGGAAACAGCCGACAGGGTATCAGGCGACTTTAAGAAACTTGTGACAGAGAGCATTAAAAATATACATGAGAAAATACTCGTAAAGTAGTGTGACACCAGGAGTAAAATGCTGATTTCGCTCTTTTTATGTCTGAATTGAGAGTTGCACATTCGCAAACCTGACACTGTTTGTGAAGTTACGCATCAATATTTAACAGGGCAAAATATCATTTGCCGCACTTGCATTACATTATTAAGAAGTGGTAAAATATATGTATGTGAAAAAGTGGCTGCACTATTCATATAAATAGTATATCTGTAGATAGAAATGGGAGGAACAAAATGTTAAAACAAGGTAAACACAAAAAAAAGTTCATTGCATTGCCGGCAGTATTTATGATTGCTATAGTAGTTGCGGTATTTGCGATTTCACCAAACGCAAAAGCTGCACAGTACAGTGCAGATGTCAATGTTGACAGAGAAAACGGTGTATGCAATTATACACTTGCAGGTATAGATACGGCACAGACATCGGGGATGACAACAAAGGTTACATATAAAGATGAATCTGAAAATACGGTCACGGTGCTTGAACAGCCGGTGACATTTACAGCAGAAAACTGCCAGAACGGACAGTATTCAGGTTCGTTTTCACTTTCAGATTTAAGCACATATGCATATAGGGAATATACGGTTTCATTTCTTATGAGTGACGGTACTCCTGTAGAGGCTGCTGCAAAGTGCGATTTTTCAATACACAGGGATAAATTCACATTAGATGTTGCAGGATATAAATCAAAAACAAACAGGACTATATCTTTAGTAAATAAAGAAAATGATATTATTATTCCGGGAAAAGACAGTCAGATACAGCTTTCGATTTTGAAGAAAAACGGAAAAGATGAGAAAAAAGTTGGAACGGCAACAGTTATTCCGACTGCAACAAAAAGCTGGGATGTTGATCTTACAAAGTATTGTAATACATATGGTACATATTACGCGAGATTAACTGTTATAAACAGCAAACTTTCAGGCGGCAGTGAGCTGCTGGCACAAAAAGAGTTTAATCTTGCACTTACTTATGGGAAAATCGGCTCAAAGTCAACTTTAAAAACAGAAAAAAATCAGACATTTAGAGTTTTTGTTGAGAAAGTAAATTCAGCACTTGTCGTAAAGAATGTTACATTTAATATTTATAACAGTGCAGGAAAACTTGTATGTACGGAAAAGGGGGTGCATAACGGTACAAGTACATATTATTATTCAGATATACCGTTAAAAACGATAAATTATAAGTTTGGAAATTATAAGATAGAAGTTTCAGTGACGGACAACGCGGGGATAGTGAGAATACTTAAAAAGACCGGAACTGCGTCAGTAAGGGTAAAAACGGGGACACTTACAGTAACTAAGCTGGCAAATGGTACCGCAAAATTCAGACTTAAAAATGCGTATATACCGGGAAATATAAAAAGTGTAAGATTTAAAGTTTACAGCATAAAAAACGGTAAGAGAACATTGATAAAAAAACTTATCGGTGTATATTCAAATAAAACATATATTGCAAATTATCAGTATATGGTAAGTGGAAGAACACAGGTTGTTGCGTGTGGTTATACACAGTGGAATAAGGAGATTAAATTTAAGACAAAAGAGTTCAGTGTAAAAAGTTCAGAGGTTGGAAAGAACGGATGGCGTTATGAAAAATATGCCGGAAAAGTTTATAAGTTTTATTATAAAAACGGAGAAAAACTTACAGATCTCACAAATGTGCTTAAATTAAAAAAAGGTAACAAAAAATTAAAAATAGTAGTGAACAGAGCTGCCTGTTGTGTTACTATATATGCATACGACAGTCAGAAAAAAGACTATATCATACCGGTAAAGACTTGTACAGTTTCGGTAGGCAGAGATACTGCAACCACATCAGGTGCGGCAGGACTTTCTATTTCATCGTCTTACACACCGCTTGGCTCGTATTCGATTTCTTCAAACGGTACGGCAGCAAAATATAGTTTAAAGCCTATGGGAGAGCCTGATGGAAGCACCGTTTATGCCAGATGGGCAAGTCATGTTGTCGGAAATGTTTATTTTCATGCGATAGCTGTTGGAAGTCAGTCGCATTATGCACTTCGTGCAAGCAACTATAACAAACTTGGCAGTGCAGCATCGGCAGGATGCATAAGAATGACTGTTGCTGATGCAAAGTGGCTTTACGATTATGCAGCTGTGGGCAGTTCAGTTAAAATTGAAAAAGGAAATTCTAAAAAACCGGGACCTCTCGGAAAAGCTGCTACGATAAAAATAGCAGAGTCAATAAATTATGACCCTACAGATCCTTCAGTGCCGGCTGCCACAAAGAAGAAAGACTATAAAGCGGGCAGGATAAGCGGATATATGACATCCAAAGGAAAAAAAGTAGGTTATTAGAAAATATGTACAGATGTTTATCGGCAGGGTAGTATTTTATGTAGGAATGGAGGATTGATGAATATGGAAAAATATGATGTTAAAGAGCTTGTTGAAAAGATTTATGAACTTGATGTGAAAGTTTATGAAGCAACGGGAAGTACGATGGGAAAGGTATTTCCGGCAGGAAAAGATTTATCGGTGAAAAAGATGCTTAAACATCTTGACGAAGATAAGAGGCATTTTATAAGAGACGAGACTATCCTTATCGGAAATATGATTTCGACTATAAAGAATCCGTCAGTTGCAGAGGAGTGCAAAAAAGAGCTTGAAGAACTTAATAAGATGCTTGCGCAGTACAATCCGACAAGACAGCTTCCAGACAGCTTTGTAAGTAACATATCTGAGATGAAAGACAGATTTAAAGACGGAAATCACAGAATACTCTGCATAGGTCGTCAGTATGGAAGCGGCGGACATGAAGTTGGTATGAGACTTTCAACAAGATTAAATATGTCTTACTATGACAACCAGATAATCAAAATGGCGTGCGAGCATATAGGCAGAGATTTTTCAAGTGTCGATGCATCACAGGCAGACAGCAAAAAAGGATGGCTTAATAAGACTCCATTTTCACTTCGCAAGTTTGCAGGAAATGATGAACTTTTCTTTGCACAGAGCCAGATGATAGAGGAAATGGCAAAAAAAGGTGACTGTATATTCTTAGGTCGTTGTGCAGATGTTGTGCTTGAGCACGCAGATATACCTCACATCTCAGTATTTATCGGAGCTCCGTTTGAGGAGAGAGTAAAACACGATATGGCTTGTACCGGAGCTTCATATGATGACACTGTTGAAAAAGTAAGGAATATGGACAGGGCGAGAAAGGCTTATTACAATTATTATACAGGCCGCCACTGGGGTCATTCAGAAAATTACGATATGTGCCTTAATACAGCTTGCTACGGTATTGAAGGCACGGTGGAAGTTATTGAGAAAATGTTTAATATGTTTAATTAGTGTAGATGACTGCACTTATTATTAGATAAAAATTTTTGGATACGAAAGGAGATTTTTAAATTATGTTTATTTCAGACAGTATAAAATATGTTGGGGTGGATGATAAGGATATAGATCTATTTGAGAGTCAGTATGTAGTACCTGATGGCGTATCATACAATTCATACATTATTTTTGATGAAAAGATTACGATAATGGATACAGTCGATGCAAGAGCAACAGATGAATGGGTTAAAAATATTGAGGAGGCACTTGACGGGAAGGAGCCATCATATCTTGTTATATCACATCTTGAGCCTGACCATGCAGCCAATATAGGGCTTATCGCACATAAATATCCAAATATGCAGCTTATCGGAAATGCAAAAACTTTCCAGATGCTCCCACAGTTCTTTGATGAGGATTTTGCTGACAGACAGGTCGTTGTAAAAGAGGGTGATGAGATTTCTCTCGGAAGTCATTCGCTTACATTTGTGATGGCACCTATGGTTCACTGGCCTGAGGTTATGGTAGCATATGAGAAAACAGAAAAAATACTTTTCTCTGCCGATGGATTTGGAAAGTTCGGAGCACTCGATTCAGAGGATGATGAGGGATGGGCTTGTGAAGCCAGAAGATATTACTTCAATATAGTAGGAAAATATGGTGCACAGGTTCAAAATCTCCTTAAAAAAGCATCTGCACTTGACATTCAGACCATATGTCCGCTTCATGGTCCTGTATTAAAGGAAAATCTTGGATATTATCTCGACCTTTATAACACATGGAGCAGTTACGAGCCTGAGGATGAAGGTGTTCTTGTGGCTTATGCATCAATCCACGGCAATACTGCAAAAGCGGCAAAGCAGATAGCAGACAAACTTAAGGCAAAAGGCGTTGAGAAGATGGAAGTCATGGATCTTTCAAGAGACGATATGGCAGAAGCTGTTGAAGCGGCTTTTAGATATGACAAGATGGTGCTTGCCTGCGCAACTTATGATGGAGGACTTTTCCCGGTTATGGAAGATTTCTTAAATCATTTAAAATCAAAGAATTTCCAGAAGAGAAAAGCTGCACTTGTTGAAAATGGTTCATGGGCTCCTCTTGCGGCAAAGAAAATGCGTGAGAGTCTTGAGAGTATGAAAAACATTGAGATATGTGAAAATATAGTTTCAATCAAATCAACAGTTAAAGAAGAAAATGTCGAGCAGATGGATAAGATGATCGATGAACTTTTGAAATAATCATAAACCGGACAGAGAGTAAGGTGCAGAAGGGTTTACAATGCGACGGGCAACGGTGAAGATTTTCATGGTGAAATTATAAAATAATAATTATAAAAAATTGAAAATGTCAGACTGCCATGTTTTGATAAAAGGTACTGTTTAAACTTATGAAATTCGCTTATTAGCGTATAGCTTGACCGTGTTGTCAGGTTTGTGGGTGAACAGTAACGATAATTAATTCAGAACATGGCAGTATTATTTTTAGAGTATAGGAAGTCAGCAAAAAAATGATAAGAGAAATAAATGAGCTTATTTTATTATTAGATAAAAATGAGACAGGCTTTACGCTTTATCGTGTTTTTGGAAAAAGTGGCACTGTAGATATTGCAGATAGAAAAAAAGACCAGACAAATAAAGATATTGAAAATGAAGATTTATATATAAAAAGAGAATGTGATAAGATAAATAAGATTGCACCATATTGTTTTTCAGAAAAGCTGCATCTGCCGGAAAAATTACAGAATGAATATGATGAAATAGATATAGACAAAACAATTTACCATGAATTTGCAGGTGAGTTTGCAAACAGCATAAAGTTACCTGATGGTGTGATGCAGATAGGAAATAATGCTTTTTACAACTGTAAAAAGCTTGAAAGTATTACAATAGGAAAGAATATAAAAGAGGTTGGCAGTGATGTGTTTATGAATTGCCGCAGCTTAAATAAGATATATTTACGAAGTGATATAAGTGACATTACAGGACTTAAACAGGTGCTCAGCAGGATTTCTTCAGAGATTGAAGTCACATATATAAAAGAAGAAAAAGTTATTGCTAAAGTGCTTTATCCTGAATATAGTGAAGTCTATGACGAGATAGCTCCTGCACATATATTCGGAAGAAACATAGAGGGTGAAGGATTTCGGGCAAGACAGTGTTTTGATGGTGGAAAAGCTGACATGAACCAGTATGATACGATATTTCCAAAGGCATCTGCAGAGGAAAGCGTAAAGGTTGCAGGAAAGATCGCACTCTATCGTTTGATGTATCCATATATGCTTGGAAGTTCATCAGAAGTTTTGTATATGGATTATCTGAAAAATAACAAAAATGAAATCATTGGTAGCTGTATTTATGATAAAAATATTGATGAGATAAAATTTATGCTTGAAAAGTTTAGTGGTGACAGGAATATGATAGAAAGAGCAATAGTTGTGGCAAATGAGACCGGCTTTGGTGAGGCGGCAGCACTTATATTAAAATACCGCCGGAAAAAAGAGGATATACGGAAGTCGAGATATGCTTTTTAAAATTTAGGTGATTGCATGGGAGGTGGATATAAAATTGAGAGTGCAGACACAGAGCGGGTGGGAGTGGCAGGTTTCTAATGATATTTTTAAATTTATTAAGAATGAACTTTATATGGAGCTTAGATTTTTTGATGTTGCTTTTAGTGAGCTTATACCGCAAGTTGACGAGACGATAGAGACCATGTCAACAGATGGAAATTGTATATTTTTTAAGCCTGAACATATGATAAGCGTTTTTAAGAAAAACTCTAAATACCTTGACAGGCTTTTTCTACATAGTGTTTTGCATTGCATTTTCAGCCACCTGTGGGTGAGAGGTGAGAGAGATTTATTTATATGGGGCATTGCGTGTGATATTATTGTCGAGTACACTATAGACAATATGGAAAAGGAAATATTAAAAAGACCGCTTAGCTGGTTGAGGATGCAGGTATATGAAAAGATAGATGAAAATCCTGACGGTATATCGGCTGCAGTTATATACAGAGAACTTATGAAAACTGACAGCGAGACGGTAAACAGGCTTCATATGGAATTTTATACCGATACACACAAGCACTGGCCGAAAGAAGATAAAATGTCAGTAGCACAAAATCAGACAAAGGATAAGTGGGATAAAATATCAAGACAGAGCGAGATAAAAAAAGAAAGTCAGGGGAAAGACAGCGATAAAGGAAAAAATTTCTGGCAGCAGCAGGTAAAGACTGAGAGAGGAAAGAAAAGTTACAGAAATTTTTTGAGAAAGTTCTGTATATTAAAGGAAGAGCTTAAGATAGATATGGATGAATATGACTTAAATTATTATACATATGGTCTTAGGATATATAAAAATATGCCGCTTATAGAGCCGGTAGAAACAAAGGAAAATCTTAGGATAGAGGAGCTTGTTATAGTTGTTGACACAAGTTATTCAACGAGCGGTGAACTTGTCAAAAAGTTTTTGAGGGAAACATTTACGATATTGTCAGAGACAGACAGCTTTTTCAGAAAGAGAAAGATACATATAATACAGTGTGACGAGCTGGTACATTCGGATATAACAGTTACAGGTGACACGGATATAGATATACTTATAAATAATTTTGAACTTGCAGGCGGTGGAAATACTGATTTCAGACCTGCATTTGAATATGTAAATAACCTGATTGATACAGGTGAGATAAAGAAACTTCAGGGACTTTTGTATTTTACGGACGGAAAAGGAAAATATCCTAAAAAAAAGATGCCTTATAATACGGCATTTGTATTTATTGATAAGCTTAGTGAGACAGCAGTGCCGGCATGGGCAATGAAAGTTTCGCTGGAATAAGAGAGGAAAAACAATGAATATAAAGAAAGCTAAAGACGAAATTAAAAATACAGTGAGGGCTTATTTAAAGAAGGATGCGGATGGGGAGTATATTATCCCGACTATCAGACAGCGTCCCATTTTACTTATCGGACCTCCGGGTGTCGGCAAGACGCAGATAATGGAGCAGATTGCTAAGGAGTGCAGGATAGGTCTTGTTTCATATACTATCACGCATCACACAAGGCAGAGTGCAGTCGGACTTCCGTTTATTGTTGAGGAGGAGTTTGGCGGCAAAAAGTATTCTGTAACCGAATACACGATGAGTGAGATTATTGCGAGTGTCTACAGAAAGATTAAGGAGAGTGGGATTCCTGAGGGGATTTTATTTATTGATGAGATAAATTGTGTATCGGAAACACTTGCACCTACAATGCTTCAGTTTTTGCAATGTAAGACATTTGGAAATCAGCAAGTGCCTAAGGGATGGATAATCGTGGCAGCAGGAAATCCGTCAGAATACAACAAGTCGGTAAGAGAGTTTGACATGGTGACACTTGACCGTGTGAGAAAGATAGATGTTGACGCTGACTTTAATATATGGAAAGAATATGCGGTAAACCACCATATAAACAGAGCAATAATAAATTATCTTGAGCTGCGACCTAATAATTTCTACAAAGTAGAGGCTGATATAGACGGAATGCAGTTTGTGACGGCGAGAGGCTGGGAGGATTTAAGCAATCTGTATGATGCATATCAGGATATAGGGATAAAAGTTGACGAGGACATAATAGCCGAATTTATACAGCATGATGATACGGCAAAAGATGTTGCAGCTTATTTTGCACTTTATGAGAAATATAAAAATGATTATGGTATTCAGGAGATACTTGACGGTAATCCGTTGAAACAGTCATACCAAAATATATTTGATGCGTCTTTTGATGAGAGAGTAAGTGTCGTAAATCTTTTGATAAGCGGACTTGAAGTGTCATTCCATAAAGTTTGGTTAAATAAACTTGTCACTGATATGTGGTATGAATTTTTAAAAGGCTATAAAGCAAAACTTGAAGAAAAAAGTATGGGAACGGGAACAATTTACAACACCTTGTATGAGGAAAGAAAATCTTTATTTGAGAGAGATAAAAAGGCAGGATTTTTAAATAAAGATGAGATAAAGGCAAATGAACATCTTATAAATAAGCTGTCAGAAACAGAAATCAGTTCAGAGAAAGACATTGATGCGGCATTTGAAGAAGCACTTTCAGGTTTTGAAAATCAGAGAAAGATACTTGAAGAGAGTGAGGACATGGCATCAGAGCAGCTTGAAAATGTATTTACATTTATTGAGGAAACACTCGGAGCAGGCCAGGAGATGGTCGTATTTGTGACGGAGCTTACGATGAACAGCGAGATTGCAATGTTTCTTTCTGACAATCCAAGTGAAAAATATCTTAAATATAACAGTGAACTTCTTGTCGGAACTAAAAAAGAGGAGATAATGTCGAAGCTTAGGAAAGATGAGATATACAGTGGTGAGCATATAAGAGATTTCTAGTCGAAAATGAAAAAGCTAAAAACAAAAAGAAATTAATAATATTGCTTAGAAAAAAACAAAAAAACGACTGCATTGTGATATAAATTAAATTTTCAAATTACAATGCGGTCGGTTTTTTGTTACAAAAATGAAATATCAAAGCTGCAATGCAGTCGGACTTTTATTTATTGGATGCTTTCCCAGCGTTCCATAAGTTCTTCAAGTCTGTTGGTGTTTTTTTCAATCTTGGAAGAAATCTCCTGCAATTTGACGGAATTTGTCGAAACTTCATCCGTTTGTAAAAGTTCGGTTAGTTCTTCATTTTCATTTTCAAGCTTTTCAATCTCAGCTTCTATCTTTTTGACTTCGTTTTCCAGTTTCCTAAGTCGTGCCTGTTCTTCTTTCTGTTGTTTCCAACTGAGCTTTGTGTCAGAAGTGGCATTTTGACCTTCTGGCGTGTTGGCAGACGCAGAAACAGTATTGTCAGATGAAGCGGTAGCGATGATAGTATCATTAAGCTGTGCACGTTCATTATCCTCTTTTTTCTCAAGGTAATAGTCATAATTTCCAACATAATTTACTATCTGATGTTTTGTCAGGTCAAGTATTCTTGTTGCTGTTTTATTTATGAAGAAACGGTCATGCGATACATAGAGTACGGTTCCCTCAAAATTGTTTATGGCGTTTTCAAGAATTTCCTTTGAATCTATGTCGAGGTGGTTTGTTGGCTCGTCAAGGATAAGGAAATTTGCATCTGAAAGCATAAGTTTTGCAAGAGAAACACGACCTCGTTCTCCACCGCTTAAGTTTTTAATCTTCTTAAAAACATCATCTTCCGTAAACAAAAATGCAGCGAGCATATTTCGTATCTGCGTGTTTGTCATTGTAGGATAGGTGTCCTGGATTTCCTCAAAGAGAGTTTTTTCCATGTGGAGTACCTGGTGCTCCTGGTCATAATATGCTATCTGCACATTAGTTCCAAGTGTTATGCTGCCCGTATCCGGAGCGAGCATTTTATTTATCATTTTTAGGATAGTAGTCTTGCCGGTACCGTTGTCTCCGATAATGGCAACTTTTTCTCCGCGTTTTACTTCAAAAGCAATATCCGAAAAGAGTGAGAGAGTACCAAAACTTTTTGAAAGGTTTTTGACGGTAAGTACATCATTTCCACTTTGTATCTTAGGTGTGAAAAGAAGATGCATCTGTGTGTTTTCTTCTATCGGTTTTTCGATACGATCCATTTTGTCGAGCATTTTTTGACGACTCTCCGCACGCTTTATGGATTTTTCTCTATTGAAAGAACGAAGTTTCGTGATAACCTCCTCCTGATGCTTTATCTCTGCCTGCTGGTTCATATACTGCTTCATGAGGGAGTCAAGAAGTGCCTGACGCTTTATGGAATAGTCACTGTAGTTACCTGAAAAGACTGTGGAATGTGTCTGCCTTAATTCAACAACCTTTGTTACTATCTTGTCAAGAAAATATCTGTCATGAGCTACAATAAGAACCGCTCCTTTATATCCGGCAAGATAACCCTCAAGCCAGTGGATAGAGTTCATATCAAGGTGGTTTGTCGGCTCGTCGAGTATTATAAGGTCGGGAGCCTGTAAGAGCATCTTTGCAAGAGCAACTCTCGTTTTTTGACCGCCTGAAAGTTTAGAAATAGGTTTAGTAAAATCATTATCCTCAAATCCTAAACCTTTTAAAACACCGTTTATCTCGCTTTCATAGGAATATCCGTCAAGCTGTTCAAAACGGTGTCTTGCATTGTCATATTGTCTTATAAGAGAATCAAGTTCATCGCCGGATGCACTGTTCATCCAGTCTGAAAGTTCATGCATCTTTTTTTCAAGGATTTTGACTTCAGGTTTTGCAGTCTGCATTTCTTCTATAATGCTCTCACCTGATTCAAATTCCTGGTTCTGTGCGAGATAACCTACCGTTGCCTCTTTTTTTATAATTATATCGCCGGAGTCGTATCCGGATTTTCCAACGATTATCTTTAATAAAGTGGACTTTCCGGAACCGTTTACTCCTACGATAGCGGCTTTTTCATTGTCATTTATATGAAATGATACATCATCTAAAACTACATCTGTAGCAAAAGACTTACAGATGTGGCTGCATTGTAAAATCATATGTTTCCTCCGTGGTAACGTTCATATTAATTATGAAGATTTTTTTTCATGGCTTCAAAGCTTTCTTTACTTATAACATGCTCGATGCGGCAGGCATCCTCAAGGGCAACCTCTTTTGAGACGCCAAGTGATATAAGCCATTTTGAAATAAATTCATGTCTTTCATAAATCATTTCAGCAATCTCACGACCTGAATCCGTAAGATATATGTAACCGGCATCAGTAACCGTAATATGTTTTTTCTCACGAAGATTTTTCATTGCAACACTTACACTTGACTTCTTAAAGCCAAGATGATTTGCTATATCTACACCCCTTACAACAGGGAGGGTCTTACTGAGCATAAGTATAGTTTCAAGATAATTTTCAGAAGATTCGTTAGTATTCATCATAATTCACCTCACCATATATTTATTCCATAATATATATTAACACAAGGAACTTGTTTTTTCAATGCTGCCGCTCTATCATACGGAAGAAATCTCTTTATTGACAATAATTTCTAGTTAGGTTATACTAACGATTGTAAGGAATAATAAACAAAAAGTCAACATAATAATAAAAATAAGATTTTGTATCTGTTTGTTACTGCTGTTGTACACAAATGTAAAACGAAAGGTAAAATCATCTGATACTAATCTGATATGAACGGAAAAGAGGCATAAAAATGGTTGCAACAATTGTTATAAGCATAATAATATTGGCGGCACTGGCTGCTGCATTGAGAAGTGTCATAAACGGGAAGAAAAATGGAGGCTGCACCGGAAACTGTGCAACTTGCGGAGGATGTGTAAGCCATAAAAAAGAAAAAAGATAGAGTAAGACACCGAAATTAATAATAAAGACTGAGCTTTCAAGTAAGCTTGGTCTTTATTTTTTATGTTATAGGAAAATGCTCATAAAGTAGTGCAGTACCAACGAGAATTGCAAAGCCATTCTTGGGGAGCAATTTATGGGATAAAAACATAAAATTATATAGACTAAACAATATAAAGCGTGTATAATGTATAGATAAGTAATAAGATTTATGGTGAAAAAAGCGGATATAGAGGAGAAAATAATATGAAAACAATAAGATTAAAAGTACTCATTCCTATACTTGCACTTGCATTTATATGTATAGCATATTCGGGATGGAACATTGCATCAATGAAGAGCCTGAAGAAGTCAAGTATCCAAAATTCTGAATCAAATTCAGAAGCGATATATAAACTGGACTCGCTTTCTATTGGGTTTCACAAAATGCACAAGCTGTTGTTTGTGTATTTTGTGACCGGAAATGAAACTGCCAAGACAGAAGTAAGAAAAGAAATTTCGGATGTGGCAGAGGGTGTGACAAATAATATAGAAGAATATGAGAAAAGCATTGATAAAAAAAATGCAAAAGAGGTAAACAGTTTTAACACATTTAAGGAAAGATATGATGCTCTTTATAAAAAATATATGGAGTCATTGAAACTATGTGAGGACGATATAGGTGGTGCGATACAGATGGCAAATGATGAACTGGCTTCGCTTGTGGACAAGACAGAATCATCCATTAATGCACTTACGGAAGCTATACAAAATGAGATAGCAGCATCAAATAAGAGTCAGGCACAGACATTTGATATGACTATAAGAATGTCTGTTATTCAGATAATTGTATCAGTTATCATAAGTGTTATAGCGATTCTTGCCTGTATTATAACGATAACAAAGCCGGCTACGGAAACTGCAAGAGATCTTGACAGCGTTGTAGACAAGCTTGAAAATAATTGCGGAGATCTTAGCGAGAGGATAACCGTAAGGACAAAGGATGAGATAGGTCGTCTTGTAAACGGAATGAATAAATTTATGGATGTTTTGCAAAGGGTTATAGGTGATGTCGTAGAGTCATCAAACGGACTTAGGGAAAACTTTGCCGTTGTTGAGAAAAGCATAGGTCTTGTAAATGACAGGTCATGTGATGTTTCAGCGGTTATGCAGGAGTTATCGGCATCTATGCAGGAAGTATCGGCAACACTTGTTACCATAGATAAAAATGTTAAAGATGTAGATGACAGCGTTGCAGAGTTTGCAAAGTCAAGTGAGAATATCTTAGCTTATTCGGATGATATGCAGCACAGGGCATCAGAACTTGAAAAGAATGCAGTTGAGAGCCGACAGACAACGGGCGAAATGATCGGAGAAATCATCGAAAATCTTAAGAAAGCTATAGATAACAGCAAGAGTGTTGAGCAGGTTGAAGGTCTTACTAATGAGATATTATCAATATCAAGCCAGACAAATCTTCTTGCACTTAATGCTTCGATTGAAGCAGCAAGAGCAGGGGAAGCTGGAAAAGGTTTTGCGGTTGTTGCGGATGAGATAAGAAAGCTTGCCGACAGCAGCAGGGAGACAGCAAATAATATACAGAATATAAATGAAACTGTTATTTCTGCAGTTAATGAGCTTAGCAAAAATTCTAACCGGATAGTAGAATATATTGACAGTAATATTTTACCTGATTATAACAATTTTGTTGCTTCGGGAAGAAAATACAGTGACGATTCGGTTTATATAAATGATGAGATGAATGATTTTACTGAAAGGACAAGAAAGCTGCATAAGGTTATCAACAAGCTTGTAGAGTCAGTATCAAATATTACAACTGTTATAGAAGATAGTGCGAGAGGTATTGGAAATGCGGCTCAGGGAACTACATCACTTGCAGGAGAGGTGCAAAAGATAAGAAGTGAGATGGATGTCAGTATGGAGCTTGTAGGTGTACTTGAAGATAATTGCAACAGATTTAATGTTAAGACAATATTTGATGGGAATAATGAGGAATCAGAAACAGCATCAAATGATAATGTATATGTTTTAGAGGAGAAAGCAGCCGGAAAAGATGAGGTTTAGGTGGTTAAAAAGGTTTGAAGATTAAAATCGGATAATTTAAAATAAAAGAGACTGGATACATAATTTAGCATTTTATTGACATACAATAATGCAGAATAAATTATGTCTGGTCTTTTTTCTGGTTAGAAACATCTAATTTTGTATAAAATATACATAAATTTTGCATTGTATATTGCAAGTAAATTTTTTTTAGGTATAATTATTAGATAGTGGACATTTTTACAAAAGGAGAAGTACATGGATTTATATTCATGTATCCGTAAAAGAAGAAACTATCAATTTTGAAAGGAAGAATACAATGGATATTTTTAATGTATTGACAATGATTGGCGGACTTGCCTTATTCCTTTACGGAATGCATGTTATGGGAGATGGTCTTGCCAAAACATCCGGTGGTAAATTAGAGGTAATACTTGAAAAGTTTACATCTAAGACTTTATTTGCCGTATTGCTGGGTGCCGGAGTGACTGCTGTAATCCAGTCGTCATCTGCGACAACAGTCATGGTCGTAGGTTTTGTTAATTCAGGTATTATGAAGCTTGAGCAGGCTGTTGGAATTATCATGGGAGCTAATATAGGTACAACGATAACATCTTGGATATTATCACTCACCGGTATTCAGGGAGACAGTCTTATCATCAATCTGTTGAAGCCGACATCATTTTCACCTGTTCTTGCTATAATAGGTGTTGGAATGATATTGTTTGCAAAGAGCAACACAAAGAAGGATGTAGGTACGATACTGGCAGGTTTTGCCATTCTTATGACAGGTATGAGCACGATGAGTGATGCGGTTGAACCACTCACAAAGATGCCTGCATTTACAAAGATTTTTTTGATGTTCAGTGACAACCCTATAATCGGAGTTATTGTAGGAACGGTGCTTACGGCGATTATTCAGTCTTCATCTGCATCAGTCGGTATATTACAGGCATTTTGTCTTACGGGTACAGTAAGCTATGCATCGGCACTTCCTATTATCATGGGACAAAATATCGGTACTTGTGTGACTGCACTTTTGTCTGCGGTAGGTGCGAGAAAAAATGCAAAGAGGGCTGCATTTGTACATTTTTATTTTAACCTTATAGGAACAGTTGTATTTATGATTGGATTTTATGGAATAAATGCGTTTGTACATTTTAATTTCCTGAGCCATTCGGCATCAGTTGCAGGTATAGCTGTTATCCATACGGCATTTAATATAATCGCAACAGTATGTCTGCTTCCTCTTAAAAACTTCCTTGTTACACTTGCAAAACTCACTATCAAGGACAATGAGACAGATGAGCATACGGTTAAGTCTCTTCTTGATGAGCGTTTCCTTGAGAAACCTGCATTTGCTGTAAATCAGGCACAGAAAACAGCCATACTCATGGCGAAAGCATCGGAGGATGCATTATTTAAGGCGATAGATCTTTTCCATCATTATGATAAAAACATTGCTGAGGAAGTATCGAATCTTGAGGATATGGTAGATCATTATGAGGATGAGCTTGGCACTTACCTTATGAAACTCAACAACGCAGATCTGTCGGATGCTGATTCAAAAATAGTATCTACTATACTTCATTGTATCGGAGATTTTGAGAGAATTTCAGATCATGCGGTAAACCTTATGAATACGGCAAATGAGGTATATAGAAAAGATGAACATTTTTCTGATAAGGCGAAAGCTGAACTTAAGATATATGAAAAAGCCATTAGGGATATAGTATCAATGACATTTGATGTTTTTGAGAAACAGGATGTTACGATGGCTACAAAAGTAGAGCCTTTAGAGGAAGTTATCGACACATTGAACGATGAAGTTAAGAAGAAACATGTAAAACGACTTCGTAAAGGAAAATGTACTATCGAACTTGGCTTTGTTCTCTCTGACATTACGACGAATTTTGAGAGAATTGCAGATCATTGTTCAAATATAGCAGTCTGTATCATCCAGACAAATGAAGATGGTTTCGATACACATGAATATCTTGACAACTTAAAAGAAACAGATGATCCTAAGTTCAAAAATATGTATAAAGAATATCGCAATAAATATAAGTTGCCTTGATGTCAGGGTAAAGAGAGGACAGGAATGTGGCAGTAGTAACATTAAAAAAGGGTGAAGGACGCACGATAAAAAGCGGTGGAATGTGGATATTTGATAATGAGATAGCATCTATAATGGGTTCGTTTGAGGACGGAGACATAGTTATCGTACACGATTTCGACGGTTACCCTATGGGAAAGGGATTTATAAACAGAAATTCCAAAATAAGAGTGAGACTTATGACAAGGAACACGGAGCAGGAGATAGACGATGCATTTTTGAGAGAGAGACTTGAAAATGCATGGGAGTACCGCAAGAAAACTGTTGATACATCGAGCTGCCGCGTTGTATTTGGTGAGGCAGATTTTTTGCCGGGGCTTGTTATTGATAAGTTTTCAGATGTGCTTGTAGTGCAGTCGCTTGCACTTGGAATTGACCGGTTTAAAGAAAGGATAGTCGATATATTAAAGGCTATTCTGGAAAAAGACGGAATAAACATAAGAGGTGTGTATGAGAGAAGTGATGCGAAAGTCAGGAAAAATGAAGGACTTCCACGCATAAAAGGTTTTATAGGTAATGAATTTGATACAAATGTGCAGATAGTTGAAAATGGTGTCAAATATTATGTCGATGTAAAGGAAGGTCAGAAAACAGGATTTTTCCTCGACCAGAAATATAATAGACAGTCTATCAGAAAATTATGCAGGGACGCAAAAGTTCTTGATTGTTTTACGCACACGGGTTCATTTGCACTCAATGCCGGACAGGCTGGTGCAAAGAGCGTACTCGGTCTTGACGCATCAGAGCTTGGGGTGGAGCAGGCGAGAAAAAATGCAGAACTTAATGGTCTTTCAGATACGGTTAAATTTGAGTGTGCCGATGTATTTGATAAACTTCCTGAACTTGAAAAAGCGGGAGAGAAGTTTGATGTAGTAATACTTGACCCTCCGGCATTTACAAAATCAAGAAATTCCATTAAAAATGCGGTAAAAGGATACCGGGAGATAAATCTGAGAGGAATGAAACTTGTAAAAGACGGTGGTTTTCTGGCAACTTGTTCATGTTCACATTTTATGGACTATGACCTGTTTACAAAGACCATAGCACAGGCAGCTTCAAATGTGCATAAGAGACTTCGTCAGGTTGAGTTCAGGACACAGGCTCCAGATCATCCAATACTCTGGGCAGCAAATGAGTCGTATTATCTGAAGTTTTATATTTTTCAGGTATGTGATGAAAAATAAAAAAGAGAAAAACCAGCGTTTTGCTCACCAGGAATTGCATCGCAATTCTCGGTGGCACCACACTACATTACGGGCATTTTTCTATACAATAAAAAAGAACGAACTGTATTTTTAATATAGTTCGTTCTTTTTGTTTAAAGGAAAAATTATTTTAGCCAGGCGGATATTTGTAATCTGCTTAGCTGCCTGCTCATAATATCAGTTGCTATCGCAACATATCAGAAGAAGTTTATATTCTTCTTTGATAGTGTTAGAACTTAGATTCTGTCAGCAATCTCATAGATGAGTCGTTCTGTTTCGTCCCATCCGAGACAAGGGTCGGTAATGGATTTTCCGTAAACTCCTTCACCAATCTTCTGATTTCCGGGTTCAATGTAACTTTCAATCATAACACCCTTTACAAGCTTTTCAATATCCTTAGAAACACTGCGGCTGTGGAGTACCTCTGATACGATACGAGGCTGCTCATAGTAGCATTTGTTTGAATTTGCATGGTTAGCATCAATTATGCAGGCAGGGTTTTTAAGGTCTAACTTATGGTACATCTCGTTTAATAAAACAAGATCCTCATAGTGGTAGTTAGGAAGCGACTGGTCATGCTTGTTTACTGCACCTCTTAAAATAGTATGTGCGAGAGGATTTCCGTCAGATTTAACTTCCCATCCACGGTACATAAATGTATGACTTCCCTGTGCGGCTATGCAGGAGTTAAGCATGATACTTAAAGTTCCGCTTGTAGGATTTTTCATACCACAAGGAATATCGATTCCACTTATTGTAAGTCTGTGCTGCTGATCCTCAACAGAACGTGCACCGACTGCAACATATGATAATATATCAGAAAGATATGGCCAGTTTTCAGGATAGAGCATCTCGTCTGCTGAAAAAAGATGAGTCTCAGCGATAGAGCGAAGGTGCATCTTTCTCATGGCGATAAGTCCCTCGTGAAGGTCAGGTGCTTTTTCAGGGTCAGGCTGATGAACTATTCCCTTATATCCCTCACCGGTAGTTCTTGGTTTATTTGTATATATGCGAGGTATGATTATAATCTTATCATTAACTTTTTCCTGAACTTTGGCAAGTCTTGATGTGTAATCACATACAGCATCTTCATTGTCGGCAGAACAAGGACCAACGATAACCAGAAACTTATCAGACTCTCCTGTAAAGACTTTGGCAATCTCCTTATCTTTTTCTGCTTTTAATTTCTTGTGAGCTTCAGGGAGAGGATATCTTTCAAAAAGCTCCTCTGGTGAAATAACTTCTTTAACATAGGTAACGCCCATTGTTTTCCTCCATTCTGCCATTATAATGGCGTATTTTTTTCTCATAGTGTTATGAGTTTGTTAGTAGAAACATAAATTTTCTCTTTGCATAAGTATATTTTTTGATTGTAAAAGAATATTTATAAACTTATAATTAATAATTATAAATGCTATTTACAAAAACAATATACAACAAGTCTTTATTTTAGGCAATAAATCGTTATTAGTCAAGTGCTATGGAAAATAGCGGCAATAATTGGCGTGGGTAAAATGATATAATAAAATTTTTAGAAAAATTATTTGACAGGGTTTGGGGGGCAAACATCGTTTACATACCATTGTTTTAATGTTAAAATGTATTTATTAAAAATCATGGGACGGTGTATAAATTTGAATATTTGCGAATATCCGTATTGAAAAATATTAAGGAGGGTGCATATGGCAAAAAAAGTTGTAGCAATAGGAAAACAGAGTTTTGAATCAGTTATAGAAAATGATAATTTTTATGTAGATAAAACATTTTTTATAAAATGTAATAAGGAAGTGTTGATATGTGTACAGTATTTGAAGAAACAAGATCTGAGGGAAGAAGTGAAGGAATGATAGAGGGAAGATTGGAAGGAAAATTGGAGGGAAGGGCAGAGGAAATCATTGAAACAGGTCATGAATTTGGGCTTTCAGAAGAGGAAATTCTGATAAGACTTCAAAAGAAGCTGGATGTATCATTACAGAAAGCGCAGGAATATTTTAAGATGTTTAGTAAATAGAAATTTGGAAAATGAAGTTTTAAAAGAACTTGATAAATGAAAAGTTTTTAAATATTTGTGCTTTGTTGCAAATTGCTAAGAAACGAGGAAAGAAATGAGATTACATCAAATAATAACATCACTGCTTGAGCAGGATATGTATAAATTTTCAATGGGACAGGCGATTTATCACCAGTTTTCAGACTATAAGACAACCTGGACTTTTAAGTGCAGAAATAAAGATGTGTTTTTTAGTACGGAGATGATTGAGGAAATCAGAGAGCAGATTAAAGGTTTCTGTAATCTTAGATTTACGGAGGAGGAACTTACTTACCTTGACAATATCAAATGGATAAAGGGCTCGTATGTTGATTTTTTAAGATTATGGCAGCCCAGATATGAGGATTTTGAGATTACTACGGACGGGGAGTGTGGTCTTTCAATAGAAACGGCTGGAACATGGCTCAACACTTCCATGTATGAAATCCCTACACTTGCAATAGTAAATGAAGTATATTTTAGAATGGCATATGATTATGAAAGTCTTTTTGACAGCTTCAGAAAAAGGCTTGCAGAAAAGAAACAGAAGATAGAAAGTGGAGAATATCGACTTGGAAATTATTCGGAATTTGGGCTTCGCAGAAGATTATCTGCACAGGCACAGGAATATGCCATTGAAAAATTAAGCAGCGTCAAGTCGGAAAATTCAGCATTTGTGGGAACGTCAAATGTATATCTTGCAAAAAAGCACAAACTTACTCCGGTCGGAACTATGGCTCATGAGTGGATAATGTGTTCCGGACAGGGCAATAAAAAACACAATCCCGCATATTCAAACTGGTATGCACTCGATGCGTGGGTAAAAGAGTACGGGGTGCTCAATGGGACTGCACTTACTGATACTATCACGACCGATTGCTTTTTAAGAGATTTCCAGTTGACATATGCGACACTTTTCAGCGGTGTGCGTCATGACAGCGGTGACCCTATAGTTTGGGGGGATAAGATGATAGCCCATTATAAGAAACTTGGCATTAATCCGAAAATGAAAACTCTGCTTTTTAGTGATAGTCTTGATTTTGAGCGTGCCGACAGGATAAAAAGATATTTTGACGGAAAGATAAATGTAGCATTTGGTATTGGAACATTTATCTCAAATGACACAGACGAGGAAGCACTTAATATTGTTATGAAAGTGACAAAGTGCAATGCGACCGATGTTGCAAAGATTTCTGATACACACGGAAAGGAAATGTGCCAAAATCCTGAATATGTTGATTATTTGCAAAGGTGCATTGACTGGAGGATGAAAAACGAGTAAATGCCGGGTAAAAACCGGCTGGAATGTAAGCAGGCAGAGTTTTTTTGATAGAGAAAGTAAAAATAAGATGTTTAGAAAATGCTTGACAGGACAATGACCTGATAATCAGATTTTGTGTATGATAAAATATAATAATTGAAAGACAAGTGATAAAAAATATCAATAATAACGCTTGACAAGATACCCCTACAGGGTATATATTGTGAAAAACATAATATATACCCTGTAGGGGTATTTGTGGTTTGAAAATTGTGTGCAGACGGAGAAATCAGTTTGATAATTAAAAATTTTCATGCTTAAGATTTGGGCTTTGTATAAATTTGATATACACAAAAAGCAATGCAGGAATTAGGATTAATATGAGAAAGCATATGCAGAAATGGAGATTAGTATATATGGAACAAAATAAGATAAATGGTAATAATAATACTGAGGTAAAATGTTGCTGTTGTGGTGGTAATGCAAAAAAGACAGAGCGTGCAGAGAAAGACAAAAAGAAGCTTGAAAATCGTCTGAGCCGTATCGAGGGACAGATACGAGGAATAAAAAAGATGATAGAAAACGATGCTTATTGCAATGATGTTCTTATCCAGTCAGCGGCGGTTGGTGCAGCGATAAATGCTTTCAACAGAGAGCTTTTGTCAAATCATATCCATTCCTGTGTTGTCAGAGACATAAGGGAGGGAAAAGATGAGGTTGTGGATGAGTTGATGGTGACATTGCAAAAGCTTATAAGGTAAGAAAGAGAGGACAAAATGGAACAGTTTAAAGTTACGGGTATGCATTGTGCGGCGTGCAGTGCAAGAGTTGAAAAAGCAGTTTTGAAAGTGCCCGGTGTTACTTCATGTGCGGTCAGTCTGCTGACTAATTCGATGGGAGTCGAGGGTGATGCTGATGCACAGACTATTATTTCGGCTGTTAAGCAGGCGGGTTATGGTGCGTCTGTTAATGGTGACGAGTCGCAAGGTGCAACAGGTGCAGATACCGGACTTGAGGATACGGACACACCTGTATTGAAAAAGAGACTTATAGCATCAATATTTTTTTTGGCAGCACTTATGTATTTTTCAATGGGGCATATGATGTGGGGCTGGCCGCTTCCTAAATGGTTTGAGGGAAATCATGTCGCAATGGGACTTTTGCAGATGATTCTTGCGGCGATAATTATGATAATAAATCAGCATTTTTTTATAAACGGATTTAAAGGACTTATAAACCGTTCGCCTAATATGGATACGCTTGTGGCACTCGGTTCTATGGCATCATTCGTTTGGAGTGTGTATGTGCTGTTTGAAATGACAGGTGCACAGGCTGCAGGTGATGAGAAAGCTGTTATGAATTATATGATGGATTTTTATTTTGAATCTGCGGCTATGATACTTACGCTTATCACGGTTGGTAAGATGCTTGAAGCCCGCTCTAAAGGAAAGACTACGGATGCACTTAAAGGTCTTATGAACATTGCACCTAAGACGGCAGTTGTACTGATTGACGGTGAGGAAAAGACAGTTGCGGTAAGGCGTGTGAAAAAAGGTGATATTTTTGTTGTAAGACCTGGAGAAAATATTCCGGTTGACGGCTGTATAATCGAAGGAAACAGTGCCGTAAATGAGTCGGCACTTACAGGAGAAAGCATACCTGTCGATAAGGAAGTAGGAGACATGGTATCGGCTGCGACGATTAACCAGTCGGGTTATATCAAGTGCGAAGCCACAAGAGTAGGCGAGGATACTACATTATCACAAATTATAAAAATGGTGAGTGATGCAGCTGCGACAAAAGCACCTATCGCAAAGATAGCTGATAAAGTGTCGGGAGTGTTTGTGCCGGTTGTTATCGTGCTTGCAATAATAACAACGATAGTATGGCTGATTGCAGGAAAAGAAGCCGGTTATGCACTTGCAAGAGGAATTTCTGTGCTCGTAATAAGCTGTCCTTGTGCATTAGGTCTTGCGACACCTGTTGCCATAATGGTAGGTAACGGTGTTGGTGCCAAAAACGGTATTTTGTTTAAAACGGCGGTTTCGCTTGAGGAGACAGGTCGTGTAAACATAGTTGCACTTGACAAGACAGGTACGATAACTATGGGCGAGCCCAAGGTGACAGATATGATACCAACGACAGGATATGATGATAAGTCGCTGTTAAAACTTGCCTATTCGCTTGAGACAAAAAGTGAACATCCGCTTGCAAAAGCTGTTGTAAATGAAGCGGAGAGCAGAAATATAAAGGCAGATGAAGTTGACGGATTTAAGATACTTCCGGGAAACGGTCTTACGGCACAGTATAACGGCGGTACGATAACCGGAGGAAGTTTTAAATTTATAAGCAAACAGATAAATGTATCAGACGAGATAAGACAGAAAGCAGAAGAACTTGCAAAAGAGGGAAAGACACCGCTTCTTTTTGCACAGGACAATAAATTGTGTGGTCTGATTGCGGTAGCTGACACGATAAAGGAGGACAGCCCGGCGGCAGTTAAAGATTTAAAAGATATGGGAATAAGGGTTGTCATGCTCACGGGAGATAACGAGAGAACGGCGAAAGCCATCGGAGCACAGGCAGGAGTTGATGAGGTTATAGCAGGAGTTCTTCCTGATGGAAAAGAAAGTGTTATAAGAGAACTGATGGGACAGGGCAAAGTTGCTATGGTAGGTGATGGAATAAACGATGCTCCTGCACTTACAAGGGCAAATATAGGAATAGCCATTGGGGCAGGTGCGGACATAGCGATGGATGCGGCAGATGTTGTTCTTATGAAGAGCAGATTAAGTGATGTGCCGGCAGCTATAAGACTCAGCAGATTTACGCTCAGAAATATACATGAAAATCTGTTTTGGGCATTTATTTATAATATTATCGGAATACCACTTGCGGCGGGTGTGTGGATACCGATATTCGGCTGGACATTAAATCCGATGTTTGGTGCTTTGGCAATGAGTTTATCAAGCTTTTGTGTTGTAACAAACGCATTGCGGTTAAACTTTGTTAATATAAAAAAATGTAAATAGTATATGTTTTTTTGATTATGAAAGTATCTGACATAATATGAAAAAGTCTGATATAATGCAAAAAAACAGGAACAGGAGGAAAAAGTTATGGTCAAGACAATAGTAGGAATTGATGGAATGATGTGTGGAATGTGTGAGAGTCATGTAAATGATGTAATAAGAAAGTCATTTGATGTAAAGAAAGTTTCTTCATCACACAGTAAGAAAAGAACGGAGATAATCTCAGAGGAAGCATTAGATGAAGATAAAATCCGTGCAGTTATAGATGAGACCGGATATACCGTAATGTCGGTAGAGACAGAGCCTTACAAGAAAAAATTTGGATTATTTTAAGTAGAAATATACTACTTTGACTAATGGACGCTTTGAAGAAGGAGTATTATTCTGCACTTAGGGACGCTTTCGCTCGGAGAATAGCGTAGAGGTACATAGGTGAGCCAAAATACGCTCGCTTATTTACCGGCGATGTTCTAACGCCCTTCGGTCAGAATTATAAACCTTCTTCAAAGCTGTTTTTTATTTAGAGATAAAAATATTATCTTGCATTTTGTATGGTAAGTACAATTTTTATTGGTGAACTTTTTTGTGTTTTGGTGGAGATTTTGTTTATTTATTTGACAGTGTTGTATATTTAAGTGTATATTTTTATATGTATGAAAATGAAAAGTATAATAGGTACTTGTGAAAGCATAGTAATACATACTTAATATAGTATATAATTTGTTTTGCAATTACCTAAGAAGGAAAGAGAGGGAGTTTTATGTTAAGGATTGAGAATCTGACTAAGATTTATGGAGATAAGAAAGCTGTTTATGACCTTTCTCTACACATAAATGCGGGAGAGATTTATGGTTTTATAGGTCATAATGGAGCAGGTAAGACGACGACACTTAAGTCTGTTGTCGGGATTTTGAAGTTTGATGAGGGTAAGATTTTTGTTGACGGGGAGTCTGTTTTAAAAAATCCTATTGAATGTAAGAAAAAAATTGCTTATATACCTGATAATCCGGATATTTATGAGTTTATGACAGGAATAAAATATCTGAATTTTATCGCTGATATTTTTAAAGTCGATGCTGACACAAGGCAGGAACGCATTAGGAAATATGCGGATATATTTGAGATTACGGATGATCTTGGCCAGCCGATAGCAGCATATTCACATGGCATGAAACAGAAACTTGCGATTATTTGTGCATGGCTTCACAATCCTAAACTTATTATCATGGATGAGCCTTTTGTCGGACTTGATCCAAAGGCATCTCATTTATTAAAGGAAATGATGAGGGAGTTTTGTGATAATGGCGGAGCAATCTTTTTTTCAACACATGTACTTGAAGTTGCAGAGAAACTTTGCGACAAGGTGGCTATAATAAAAGGCGGCAGACTTATCAAATCTGGTACTATGGAAGAAGTAAAAGGTGATGACAGTCTTGAAGATGTCTTTTTGGAATTGGAGGATGAATAATGACATGGATTCTTATAAAGAAACAGATGATGGAGATATTCAGGAGCTATTTTTATGATTCAAAGAAGAATAAAAAGCGTTCAACTGTTTCAACAATATTATTTATGCTCATATATGCAGTGATGATGGTTGGTGTGCTGGGCGGAATGTTTGCATATTTTTCAAAAGGTATCTGCGGACCATTTGCAGCGGTAAATATGAGTTGGCTTTATTTTCTTATAATGAGTATGGTTGCTGTATCACTCGGTTCATTTGGCAGTGTTTTTAATACATATTCAGGTCTTTATATGTCAAAGGACAATGATCTGCTCTTGTCAATGCCTGTTCCTGTAAGAACGATACTTATAGCAAGGCTTGCAGGCGTTTATCTTCTCGGTCTTATGTATTCAGCAGTAGTGATAGTGCCTGCCGTAATTGTTTACTGGGTTGTTGCAAAATGTACCGTATTAAATGTAATAGGTTCAATTTTGCTTATAGTAATTATTTCACTCATTGTGCTTATATTATCATGTATTCTCGGCTGGTGTGTGGCAAAGATAAGCAGAAAATTGAAAAATAAAAGCTTTATTACTGTATTGGCATCACTTTTATTTTTTGCCGCATATTATTTTGTATTTTTTAAAGCACAGGAAGTAATAAATAAAATTATGGTTAATGCGGTTGTTTATGGGGAAAATGTTAAAAATAAAGCATACCCTGTATATATGTTTGGAAGAATAGGTGAGGGTGACATAAGTGCAATGCTTATCTATACAGTTGTGATAGTGATTTTATGTGCTCTGATATACCGTGTGCTTTCAGGCAGCTTTATAAATATTGCTACATCAAATAATACTGTTTCAAAAGTCAGATATAAAGAGAAAAAGAGTAAAATGAAAAATCAATTTGCGGCGGTTCTCTCAAAAGAATTTGCACGATTTTTTGCAAGTCCGAGTTATATGTTAAATTGTGGGCTTGGCTCTCTGTTTCTGTTTGTATTAGGTGTGGTGTTTATCGTGAAAGGTCATTCGCTTGTAGTTTTTGCGGATACGATATTTCAATATAAAGAAGCAGTACGCATGGTACCACTGTTTTTTGCAGTAGCAATATGTGCAACGGCAGCTATGAATGATATAGTTGTTCCATCGGTATCACTGGAGGGAAAAAATCTGTGGGTGCTACGTTCACTTCCGGTAAAAACATGGGATATATTTAGGGCAAAACTTGCGGTACAGTTTATTTTTACAGGGATTCCGGTATTGTTTTGTGATATATGTATGCTTATAGTATTCAGAGCAGATATAAAACCGGTTACTCTTATAATGTTATTTATACTTCCGATTTTATATATGGTGTTTATGTTACTATTTGGAATGTTGCTTGGGATTAGTTTTGTAAATCTTACATGGACGAATGAGACGGCTCCAATAAAACAAAGTTTAAATATATTTATAGCAATGTTTGGAGGATGGATATTTGCAATTGCGGTAGCATTAGTGTTTATTGTTAAAGCGTACAAAATTGGTTTGTTTATGTATGTTATAATTGTTGATATGGTATTTGCTGCTTTATCAGTAATGTTATATATATGGATGAAAAAAATAGGTGTTGCAAAATTTGAAAATTTGTAAAGAAATTTAGTGGCAGTTTACATCAGAGAAATGAAGTATAAAAATTATTGTTGAGCAGTCAGAGTGGCTTAACAGTTATATGGATGCAGTTGAGAAAATGGAGGGCAAAACATAATGATAAATCCACTTACAATGATATAATGAGCAAATAAACTATTGAAAAAAGCTGCAGTTTGTGATTATGGTGTAGTTTTAATAAAAGGTGTCATACAGAAATGTATGGCATTTTTTATTGTATAGGAAAATGTCTGTAAAGTAGTGTTTTGTCCTTTTGTAGTATATTTTTTTTTGAAATGGCAGATAATGTAACAGTAACAAGTTGTGTTATATAAGTATGATATTTTCATAACAAAGATTTGTGCAGTAAATTCTTGCACAATAATAATTGTTATACAGAAAAAATGGAGGTTTTGCCATGGAGCAGATTACAAAAAGAAATGAAGCCGTAAAAGACAGCAAACAGACAAGAATGTTCTGTTATCAGTGTCAGGAGACGGCAGGGAACAAAGGTTGCACGGTATCAGGAATGTGTGGGAAAGTTCCTGAAGTAGCAAATATGCAGGATTTACTTATATATGTGACAAAAGGTCTTTCTGCCGTGACAACGAAAATGAGAGAAAAAAAGCTTGCAGTTGATGAGAATGTAAATCACAGGGTTACATTTAATCTTTTTACAACGATTACAAATGCAAATTTTGATAATGAGTCGATAAAAAACAGGATAAAAGATACATTGCTTGAAAAGGAAAGATTATTAAAAAAACTTAATGACGAGGACAAAGAGAAACTTCCTGAGGCGGCATTATGGAACGGTGATGAGAGTGAGTTTGAAAAGAAAGCTAAGGAAGTTGGTATTATGGACACTGAGGACGACAATGTCCGCTCGTTGAGAAGCCTTATCACTTATGGAATAAAGGGAATCGGTGCATATTCAAAGCACGCAAATGCACTTTTAAAAGATAATCCTGAGATAGACGCTTTTATCCAGAAAGCACTTGCCGCAACGCTTAGGGATGATATTTCCGTAGATAATCTTGTGTCACTCGCACTTGAGGTCGGAAAAAACGGTGTAGCCGTTATGCAGCTTCTAGACAAGGCAAATACCGACGCATACGGTGAACCTGAGATAACAAAGGTAAATATAGGTGTTAGAAAAAATCCGGCAATACTTGTGTCGGGACATGACTTAAGGGATTTAGAGATGCTTCTTGAACAGACTAAGGGGACGGGGGTTGATGTATATACACATTCGGAGATGCTTCCGGCATGCTCTTATCCTGCATTTAAAAAGTATGAAAATTTTGTCGGAAATTATGGGAATGCGTGGTGGCAGCAGAAGGACGAATTTGAAAAATTTAACGGTCCGATACTTATGACAACAAACTGTATCGTGCCGCCAAAGGAAAGCTATAAGGACAGGCTCTATACAACGGGTGCGACAGGCTATCCGGGATGTAAGCACATTACGGGCGGATATGGTGAGAAGAAAGATTTCAGTGAGATAATAGAACACGCAAAGAAGTGTCCGCCACCGACAGAGATAGAAAAAGGAGAGATTTATGGTGGGTTTGCACATGAACAGGTGATAAAACTTGCAGACAAGATTGTTGATGCAGTCAAATCAGGAGCGATAAAGAAATTTGTCGTGATGGCAGGCTGTGACGGCAGGGCAAAAAGCAGAGAATATTATACTGCATTTGCAAAAGCACTTCCGAAAGATACAGTGATACTGACGGCAGGATGTGCGAAATACAGATATAATAAACTTGACCTCGGCATGATAGGTGACATACCGAGAGTACTTGATGCAGGTCAGTGCAATGACTCTTATTCGCTTGTAGTTATAGCAATGAAATTAAAAGAAGCTTTCGGACTTGATGATATAAATGCCCTCCCAATAATCTATAATATCGCATGGTATGAGCAGAAAGCCGTACTTGTACTTTTGGCTCTTTTGTCGCTGGGAATAAAAAATATACACTTGGGTCCGACACTTCCGGCATTTTTAAGTCCGGAGGTCGTTGATGTGCTCGTCGATAAATTTGACATTGCAGGAATTACGACCGTTGAGAACGATATGGAGATATTCTTTGGGTGATGATATGAGCTTTTCTGTATTTTGCAGGAGTAATATTTTGTGATTTTTTAAACTGTCTTATAAAATGTTCAATATTTTTATAACCACACTGCAGACTTATCTCCTCAATCGTTTTGTTTGTGGAGGACAAGAGTTCACAGGCTGACTGGATTCGGCTTTCTATAACATCGGCAATGCAGGTTGTATTGAAAAAATGTTTGTAAATGTAATGCAGATAACCGCAGCTTATATTTAAAGACTTTGCCATATCATTTATTTTCCAGTCATTTTGCGGTGACGAATAAATTTTTTCACGCAAAGCTGTAAGTTCGTAATATAAATCAGGAAATTCAGTGGTCTTGCTCTCATCGGTTATCATCTTTATAAGGGCATCGGTAAGTGAATTTAATATTGTCTGTTTGTGTGGTGCACTTCCGTAAAATTCACTGTTTATCAGATGAAACAGATTGTAGAAATCATCTGGATTGTGCAGTTGTATCGGATTTCCGAAAGGAAAATTATCAGGCATTGACAGCGTAGCCTTGTCTATATGCATCCAGTTGTCAGTGTATTGGCAGTCACTTGCTGCACCGTAAAGATGTTTCTGGTATGGCTTAAAGATAACGGCACAGTCTTTTGGAATGTTTAATAAATTATCCGTGGAATGATTTCTTACTTTGAACTCGGAAGAATTTGCTGCATCAATAAAAAAGATGCAGGTGTTTTTATTAAAAGTAAAAGGTAGGCGGGATGTCCGAGTGGTCTGTCCACGATAAAAGTGGAGTCATGGGTGGCGTTTTCGCCTATTTTTAATATGTTTATCATATATATTATCTGTTGTCCTTTCGTTAAAATATATGAAATAGATAATGGAGAAACCGGCTATATGTTTTGTTAATTGCGGGTTATGATAGTTTTGCAATAACCTAAAATATATAAAATTCAAATCTGGCTGTATAAAATATTATTGTGTTTATCTGATTATAAAAATTGATATATGAGAATATATCAATTTTTTATTAGTATAATCCATTGAAACAATAGCGTCAATAAAATAACATTATATTGTTATATCTATGCAATTTAATTAAGGATAAAGAGAGTGCATTAACAAAGAAAGGCGGCAGATTGATATGGTAAGGACATTTAATACACATAATATTAGAAAACAGCAGGAATTAACGGGAAAATATTGGGATTTTTCTCCTTGCGTGGGCAAACATGCAGGTGAACATTTTAAGGTTGCAACGCCTTGCTGCTGGGAGAGTCATCCGAAGTTTGCAGGGTATCGTGGAGAGGGAGAATATACCACGACATTTAAAGCTGGTGGAAATATAAGGCTTGAATTTAAGGGGATAAGCCACACAGCAGAAGTATGGCTTGACGGAAGGAAGATTGCAAAACATTATAATGCATATACGATATTTGATGCTGTGTGCACTAATCTTTCATATGGCGAGCACACGCTGACAGTAAGAGCCGATAACAGATTCAGCGAAAAAAGTGCATTACATATACCAAATGATTATATGTCATATGGTGGAGTGAGCCGCCCGGTAGTGCTTGAGCAAATATCAGATGTTTATATTAGAAATGTTCAAGTTACACCTTACAGAGCAGACGGAAAATGGAAAGCAAAGATTGAAATTTATCTTGAAAATACAAATGGTAATAAATATGGAGGTAAAGGTTATTTTAAAATAAATGAGACAGAAAATATAAGTAAAAATAACAGATATGTGCCAGATGGAGAGAATGATATAAAAAATTCTGAAAACAGAAGCGTGGATGTTTTGGTAAATGTGGCAGGAGAAAATTTAATAATAAAAAATATTGATGCAGAAAAAAATAATATTGTTAAGGCAGAAATGGAATTTGATAACATAAATGAATGGACACAGGAAACACCTGAACTTTATTATATTGAGGTTAAACTTTTAAGAAATGAAAAGGCGTTTGATGACCTTATTGACAGATTTGGGTTCAGGGAGATAAAAGTATCGGGAAAAGAAATACTTTTAAACGGGGAGAAAATAAGGATAAAAGGTGTCTGCCGTCATGAGGATCATCCACAGTTTGGGTGTGCACTCCCATTTGCGGCTATTGCGGCAGATATTGAGCTTGTAAAGGATATGGGTGCAAATTCGATAAGGACATCACATTATCCAAATGATGAGATTTTTCTTGATATATGTGACGAGCAGGGAATACTTGTGTGGGAGGAAAATCATGCGAGAGGTCTTAGTGAGGAGAACATGAGAAATCCTAACTTTGAACCGCAGGCAGAAAAGGTGATAGAGGAGATGATACCGGCACATTATAATCATCCGTCAATTTATATATGGGGGATATTAAATGAGTGTGCGAGTGACACGGAGTATGGAAAAGAGTGTTATAAAAAGCAGTTTGACATAATAAGAAAACTTGATACATCAAGACCGTGTTCATTTGCAAGCTGTAAAGTTAAGACGGACATATGCTTTGAGCTGCCGGATGTGGTTTCATATAATATTTATCCTCTGTGGTATCATGACACTGAGCCGGATGAATATCTCGATGACCTTTATAAATGGGTGCAAAATGAAACTAAAGGTGTGGGAAAACCATTTATGATAACGGAGATAGGAGCAGGTGGTCTTTACGGCTATAGAAACAATTATGATTCAAAATGGACGGAGGAGTATCAGGCAGAAGCACTTAGAAAACAGCTTACAGCGGTATTAGGGTATAAAGACTGTATTGGTGTTTATATCTGGCAGTTTTGTGATATAAGGATAAGTGATGAGTGGTTTGGCACAAGACCAAGAACGATGAACAATAAGGGGATTGTTGATGAATTTCGCAGAAAAAAACTTGCTTACAATGTGGTAAAGGAGATTTTTAACAAATAAAAGATACTTTGTATTTGAGGTGATTATGTTTTTTTGTTATAATTGTCTATGATAGATATATTTTAGAAGTGAAATAAACACTTTGCCGGCTATTAAGTGTATTCAATAACTATATGGCTTTAAGTGGATTGTGAATATCCGCTTGACTAAATAAAGAATGGAAAGGGAAGTAGAATTATGCCTGTTATAAAAAAAGGAAATTGTTATATGGCTCCGAGTGCTGATATAATCGGGGATGTCACTTTGGACGAGGAGGTCAATGTATGGTATCATGCAACCATAAGGGCTGATGCGGACAAGGTTTATATAGGAAAGAAAAGCAATATTCAGGATAACTGCGTAATTCATGTCGATGAGGGGTATCCGGTTCGTATAGGTGACAAAGTGACCGTCGGACACGGTGCGATAATACACGGTTGTGAGATTGGGGACTGCTCTCTTATCGGTATGGGTGCAATATTGCTTAACGGCTGTAAGATAGGGAAAAACTGCCTGATAGGAGCAGGTGCACTTGTAACGGGTGGTGTTGATGTGCCTGACGGCTCGGTAGTGCTTGGAAATCCGGGTAAGGTTGTAAGAAAGATAAGAGATGAAGAACTAGAAGCGAATATAAAAAATGCGGGGGAGTATGTAAAAGAGGCGAAGGAGAGGTTTGAGGGAATAAAATAAAGCAGTTAATATTATATTTGAACATATGGCAATCACCTCATAAGATGCAAATTTATGAGGTGATTTTGTTGTATTATAATCGTCTTTTTGCATAAAAAAACAGAAAATATAAACTTGAAAAAATAAAAGTTGCACAAAATGTCATAGAGTTGTATAATAATAATATAAGGGGACAAAAGAGGAGGTTTAAATGTTAGCAAAATTAGTTTTAAGTTTAAAAGCAGATTCAGATAAAAAAATTTCTATGAGTATGTCATCGGCTTTTCAAGGTGTGTTAATGGAAGTTGTGGGTTCTAAAACGGCGGCATGGCTGCACGAAAATCAGATAAATCCCTATAGCCAATATATACAATACAAAGACAATAATATATGGTGGAATATTTTAACCGCTACTAAAGAGGCTTTTGAAAAAGTTATAAAGCCTTTTATGGAAGATGATGTTTCAGTTATAAATGTTAAATACAGTGATATGAAATTTGAGATTATCGGTAAAAAAATGGAACAGATTTCTATGAAAAGTTTTATGAAACAACAGTATTTTAGTGATTACGGACATTTTTTTACGATTAATTTTTTATCACCGACTTCATTTAAAAGTGATGGAAATTATAAAAATTATCCCACTATTCATTGGATATTCAGGAGTTTGATGAAAAAGCACGATGCTATATGCAGTGACAATGAAGTTTACGACGATGAGGTACTTGCTTTGCTGGAAGAAAAGACTTTTATAACACAGTATAATCTTAGAAGCACTATTTTTTATCTTGAGGGTGTGAAAATACCGGCATTTTTAGGAAAGATAACGATACTTGTCAAGAGTTCACAAAGTCTTGTGAATCTTGTAAATTATCTTCTTATGCTTGGGGAATATACCGGGGTAGGTATTAAGTCTTCAATAGGTATGGGAGCGATAAGTGTAGAACATAAGGAAAGGGGCGAATAAATTGACACAAGAAAATGTAAAACTGGCAATAGGTGCACTATTGCATGATATTGGTAAGTTACTGTATAGATATAATGATGGAAGAAATCACAGCAGAAGCGGATATGAATATTTAAAAGATGTTGTGCATATCGAGGACCGGAAGATATTAGAACAGGTGCTTTATCATCATGCTTCATTATTAAAAAATGCCCGGATAGAAAATAATTCACTGGCATATATTACATACATTGCTGACAATATAGCTTCGGCAAGCGACAGGCGTAAAACTCAGGAAGAAGAATCCGGATTTGACAGGGAAATGTCATTGCAGAGTATTTTCAATCTGTTAAATGGTAATGATGAAAAATTATGTTATAGTGCGGAGCAGTTAAACAAAACCATAAATTATCCGACATCTGTTTCAACAGGTTTTGATGAGGTTTTTTATGGAAAAATAGTAAATGAAATAGAGAATAATCTTCGTGGTATTACATGGGATAATAATTATCTTAATTCACTGCTTGAAGTATTAGAAGTACAGTTGTCATATATTCCATCATCAACTATGAAGTCTGAGGTTGCGGACATTTCGTTATACGACCATGTTAAACTTACGGCGGCGATAGCAGCAAGTATAAAGGAATGGCTGGATGAAAATAATATTTCTGATTATAAGGAAACATTATTTAAGGGGGCATCAGGATTTTATGACAAAAAAGTATTTTTGTTATTTAGTATGGATATGTCAGGAATACAGGACTTTATTTATACTATAGCAAGTAAAAATGCACTCAGGATGCTCCGTTCAAGGTCTTTTTATCTTGAAATATTTATGGAAAATCTTATTGATGAACTGTTAGACTATATAGGTATGTCGAGAGCAAATCTTATCTATTCAGGCGGAGGACACGCTTACATAATAACGGCAAATACTGAAAATATAAAACAGAAGATAGCGGAGTTTGAGTCAAAAATAAATGAATGGTTGCTTGGCGAATTTAAAACTGCTTTGTTTTTGGGATGTGGATACACAGAGTGCAGTGCAAATGAACTTCACAACAAACCGGAAGGGGCATACAGACAAATTTATAAAAATGTGTCAAAAATGATATCTCAAAAGAAGATGAAAAGATACAGTGCGGCACAGATTATAAAATTAAATTCCGAGGGCAAAAAAGATGGTACCCGTGAATGCAGGGTATGCAGGAGAACATCAAAACTTTTGGAAGATGATGATATATGCAGTGTATGTAATGCTATGATAGATATGTCGCAGAATATATTATATAAAGGATTTTATATAGTCACTGAAAATCCAAAGGATAAAGCGGCACTTCCACTTCCATTTGGCAGATACCTTGTTGCAGACAACAGAAAAGAACTGCTGGAGAAAATGAAACAGGACGATAGTTCTTATATCAGAGCATATACTAAAAATAAGTCTTATACAGGTTTTAAAGTGGTAAAAAATCTGTGGGTAGGAGATTACACTTTAGGAGATAGTTTTGAAGAACTTGCCAAAAAATCAGAGGGAATAAATCGTATTGCGGTATTTCGTGCAGATGTAGATAATCTTGGAGATGCGTTTGTAAATGGTTTTGCAAGTAAAAAGTATGGAGAAAAATATATGACAATTTCGAGAACAGCAACATTCTCGCGAAAAATGTCAATGTTTTTTAAATATCATATAAACTATATTCTTGAAAATGGTGAGTTTTATATAGCTGATAAAAAGGAAGAAGAAAGAGGAAAAAGAAATGCAACTATTGTTTATTCAGGCGGTGACGATGTATTTGTAGTCGGAAGCTGGGATGATGTAGTTGGATTTGCGGTTGACATTCAAAAAAGTTTAAAAGAATTTTCACAAGATACTCTTACGATTTCGGGTGGAATCGGAATATATCCTGCAAAGTATCCTATTAACAATATGGCAAGGCTTACGGGTGAACTTGAGGAATGTTCAAAGAAATATAGAAATGAAGTTACAAAGCAGGAGAAAAATGCGATAACGCTTTTTACACCACCACAAGAGAAAAGCGAAAATAATAGTTTGAGTTTGAAACAGGATATGACTTTTTCGTGGAAAGACTTTGAAAATAATGTTGTAAAGATTAAATTAAATTTCCTTAAAAAGTTTTTTATGAAAACATCGGAAAAGGGAAAAGCATTTTTGTATAGAATTTTGGAACTGATTCGTGGAATGGAGGATGATAAGATAAATCTTGCGAGACTTGCATATACACTTGCGAGACTTGAAGAAGCATTAAAAAAAGATAAAGAAGCAGGGCAGATTAAAGAAATCAACTTTTTTTCATCAACTATTTATAAATGGATAGGATGTGAGAGAGACAGAAAAGAATTTATTGCAGCGATATACTTATATGTGTATCTTATAAGAGATGAATATTAAATTAACATAATGTACTCTTTGAATGACTTATTTACTAGGAGTTTAGAGAATACACAATAGGACAAGGAGGGTTAAATAGTGGTATTAGAAAAAACAAATTATGTGGATATGGCAGAAAATGTAGTAAATAATTTGATGCGTGATAAAAAAAATCATCTTATTTTGACTACATCCAAAATAAGAAATATTTTGAGCATGATATCAATTATATATAATGAAGTGCTACATTATCCGTCAGATAAGCTTAATGAAGATATAGTGGAAAGACTTAAGTATCTTAAAATGCGATTTGCATATGAAGCCGGACGGGAAAAAGCGGTTAAAGATTTGATAGAAGTTGCAAAGATATTTGAAATAATCGACTGGGTTGGTGATGATAAACAGAGATGTATTCTGTTTTGTAAATACATGGAATCAATAGTGGCATATCATAAATTTAATGGTGGTAAAGATTGAGTAAAACTATAATAAAATGAATTGGAGGTAGTTTATGTTTGCAAAAATAGAAATAACGGGAGAGATAGAGGTAGTTTCAGGATTACATATAGGAGCATCTGATGCGTTTGCGGCGATAGGGGCGATTGATTCACCTGTTATAAGAGATATTTATAGTGATTTTCCGATGATACCGGGAAGCAGTCTTAAGGGAAAGATAAGAAGTCTTTTGTCAAAGGCTTATCCAAATGGCGTTGAAAAGACGGCGGATGATGATTCTGATAATATATTGAGGCTGTTTGGCTGTGCTAAAAAAGACAAATTGCAAAATAGCAGACTGATTTTTTCAGATATGGTAATGGATAACTGGAAAGAATTAAAAAAGTTGGGATTGCAAAGTCAGACTGAGGCAAAATTTGAAAATACGATAAGCAGAATGACATCAGAAGCAAACCCGCGTCAGATAGAGCGTGTAGTAAGAGGGGCGACATTTCCGTTACAGTTAATCTACAATGTAGAGAACGAGGATGAGATAATAGAGGATATAGCTTTATTAAAAGAAGGAATGACACTTTTGTCGTACGATTATCTTGGTGGAAGCGGCTCAAGAGGATATGGAAAGGTAAAGTTTTCAGGTGTTGTAGCAGATGTTGTTGTGGGTGAAGTCGCAGAGGAGATTATAGACAAATGTAACGATATATTGGCAGAATAAAGAAAAGAGGTTGTATGAAATATATAGCATATAAATTATGCTTTCAGACAGGTGTTCATTTTGGTGATGGAATGTTAAACGACACTAAAAATACATTTTGTGCAGATACACTTTTTTCTGCTTTTTGTATAGAAGCCTTAAAGTTTGGAGAAAAGAACTTGCAAAATGTATATGAAAAATTTAATAGTGGAAAATTGAAAATAAGTGACGGATTTCCTTTTATTGACAATGAACTTTATATTCCTAAACCGTTATATACTGTTGAAAGTTCTGAAAGTGATACAAAAGACAGGAAAAAATGGAAGAAACTTAAATATCTTTCATTAGAAAAATTAGAAGATTATTTTGCAGGAAAACTTAATGTAGAAAAAGAAAATGACAGGTTAAGTAAACTTGGTGAATTTGAAGTAAGACAGTCGGTCAATCTGAGAAATGAGGAAAAATCTGAGCCATTTTCCGTTGGAATATATCATTTTAATAACAGATTGGATTGTGGATTATATTTTATTCTCGGATATGAAGAAGATGATGACCGATATATGATTGAAGACTTAACAGATTCACTTGGCTATCAGGGAATAGGAGGTAAAACATCGTCGGGGCTTGGAAAGTTTTCTATGCTTCCCCAGACCTTATCTGAAAGTGTTGTCGGAAAGTTAGAAGGTACTGCACCAGACTACATATTGCTGACTACATCGCTTCCAAAGGACAGTGAGATTGAGGAAGTTTTAGAGGGCTCAAACTATCTGCTTGAAAAAAGAAGTGGTTATATAAGTTCAAACAATTATGCAGAAGAACTTGTAAAAAAGCAGGACATTTACTTTTTAAAAGCCGGTTCATATATGAAAAAAAGATTTACCGGTGATATATATAATGTAGGCGGGCAGGGAACGCATCCTGTATGGAGATATGCAAAACCTATAATGCTGGGGGTGTAAGATATGGAGAATTATATTAAAAGATACAAGATTAAATTAAAAACGCTTTCACCGGTTTTTATAGGTTCGGGAAAAGAGATAAACAAAAAAGAGTATGTATATTACAGGGATAGTCAGGAAGTATATATACCTGATATGAACAGATTATTTCATGATATATTGGATAGAAATTTGGATGATGAATATCAACAGTATCTTATGAGTGAAAATATGCCTTTATTAAATTGGCTGAAATCTGTTGGATATAGTGATTCTGAAATAAAAAAATTGTGTAATATACATATGGATTGTTCTGATGCTTTGGAAAATCTTAATCGACCGATTGCAATACAGCAGTTTGTAAGAGATGCTTATGGATTGCCATATATTCCGGGGAGCAGTTTAAAGGGAGCGATAAGAACCTGTCTGCTTGCAGAAGATATTATGAAAAATCCGGAAAAGTATGACAGGGTAAGACGAAATGTCATAAATGCTGATCCGATATACAATGGACGACCGGTGAGAAAATTTTTAAGTAGAGAAATAAAACAGGCGGAAAGTTTATGCTTTAACAACTTGAATTGTAAAGATGGAAAAAGAGAAGATGCTTTAAATGATGAGATGAAAGGTGTTATTATCAGTGACAGTAAACCTCTTAAATATAAAGATTTAACTTTATGTCAGAAAGTGGATATAGGATTAAATGGTGGTAAAAATGCACTTAATATTTTAAGAGAAAGTTTAAGAACAGGAGTAACCATTGAATTTGATTTAAGTATTGACACTAAGATTGTTTCATTAACAAAAGCAGATATAGAACAGGCAGTACAGAATTTTTATAATATATATAAAAAAGTATATGTAGACAAGTTTAT
>ERZ839767.853-NODE-853-length-50782-cov-4.780590_pt1 | contig 50782 bp, 37 predicted proteins | sample MGYA00519879_ERZ839767 | MGnify/ENA primary metagenome ERZ839767 (study PRJEB31850, sample SAMEA3708852) | human gut metagenome | biome: human gut; feature: human-associated habitat; material: faeces | place: China | collected 2014 ... | reverse complement strand
TGAATTTTAATAGGTTTGCACTATATTTGCGCATCTTGAAAAAACACTTTGTTTCAAGTAAGGAAACAAAGTGTTTCAATAGTACAAAACAGAGTGTTTCAAAGTATGAAACAAAGTGTTTCTAACTATGAAACACTTTTTGTAAATAGGGAAAATTAATTATATAATAGGACGTAGAAGAAGACAAAAAAAAGCTTTTTAAGAAACCTGCAGAAATGGCAGACACCTGACATCTGTCACATCATGAAAAGGAAACAGGATACGCAAGAGTTTGAATACTAAACAAATAAATGTATGGTGACGGATGTGACAGATGTCATGCCCGTTTTTTCTGTTTTTTTGAAATTAATGGAATTCAGTAGGGCTTATTCTTTAGATTAGTGCAGTAGCTCTTGGCCGATTTTCTTTAATGTGGATAATGCGAACTTACGACTTTATCTGCGTATCAGAACAATATTCCTTTTTGGCATCGAACCACTTGGCAAAAAAGAAGGGTAAACTGGCATCTAGATAAAAGATAAGAGGGTGTGCCCCTCATCATCTGGAACACACCCTCTTTTTCAATTAGAGCAGAACTTCAAGCTCTGTTTTCTATCTCTTACAATGTCTTAGTTACATCTACAGTTATAGTCTGTTTGATAGTTCCCCACTTATAGGTAATAACCAAAGGAATTTGAAGTTTGAATTCCTTCTGAACTTGCACATCCTTATTCTTGTAAGTAACCGTACCATAATCCGGAAGCGTTTTTCCATCAGGAGCAACGTTATCTTTCGAATCGAAAGTAAGCAACGTTTTAGCGCCTTCTTCACCAAAGATAGTCTTAATGTCTACGAAGGTGTTCTCATCGCGGTTCAAGTTAGTCTTCACTACCTCATTCGCATCCAGAGCAATCTTCGTTACATTGTAATACTTGTAATAATCAAAATGTTCAGCGAAGCTGTTCAACGGAGATTCGTTTCTCCAGTCGGTGAAGCTGATTAACTTGTTCAAGTCAATAACACACTGTCCTTCATTATTTCCATCGGTGAATTTCTCTGCATCGTTAGCTACAGCATTTACCGGACGAATGAAGTTAGCTTTGAATGTACCTTCTTCTACCGGAACAACCAAGTCGCATCCGTTGAAGTAAGAAACTTCCAACCAAGCGAAGAATGCATTGCTTGCACCACGCGGAGCTACATTCAACAAAGCCTTAGCAACTTCAGTATCCGCATAAGTAATCTTTTCATTCTTATCACCGCTCAACGATGCAACCAAATTAGCATCGGTTGCTGTTTCAATTGCACCTTTGGCTACCGCATGCAATTCAGTTTTATCTTCTGACAAGAATAACTGATATTCGTTGTTATAAGCATCTTTCACATAACCACGCACTTTCTGTACGTTATCTTCAGAGAAGTAGAATTTGTAATCCATATTGGCAACAGCAAAGCTAGGATACTTCGTAGCATTAAACTCGGATGAGTAAGTGAATTCTACTTTGTGTCCTTCGAAGTTGCTAAGCATGTCCTGACCAATAGTTGCATCGGTATTTCCAGGAGTCTTGCAATAGATTTCGATAGCGTTGTTATTCCAATAGTTAGCAATTTTGTTACCGTCTTTGATGCTTGCTTTGAAGTTGATATCATCCACTTTTACAGAATAAGCAATCATTACCTTTTCAGGATACATATTATTGTTTGCTACATTCGACAATTTATCCTTATCATCAGTCTTCGTATATATAGCGTAAACAGTGTAAGTCTTATCCTTAACCAACGGAGCAGTAGTCAATGTAAAGGTTACCTTATGGTTCATTTTACCATCTCCTGTGTTAATCTCTTCTTTGATTGTCCAGTTTCCAGAAACTTTAGTTGTACCATAAGCTACCGTACCATCCGTAATGGTCAAACCATCTTTTGAAGCATCTTCAGGAAGCTGATAAATCAAGTGGAACTGTTCTTTACTCAACTGAGCCAAAGTACTGCCTTCTGCTTGGTGTTTGAAAGTATATACTTCCGTACTCATGAATTCGTCGTTAGTAGACCAAGTCAAATTCGGAGTATTACATCCAAGTCCTACAATTTCCTCTTTCGTAATGATGATATCGTTACCGGCCGGAGCAGCTTCGTCGCCAACAATCAACAACTTGATATAAGCCGCAGCTACGATTGCGTTACCGTTGTTCGGGTCAGTCAATTTAGCCAATACGATAGGAGCCTTACCTATACAGCTCTGACTCTCAGTTAAACTATAATTAATTGCTTTAAAAGTAGATTTGTCGTCGCCGCTCAACTCCATATATTTCTCCTGTGGAGTTTCGCCTACGTTGTAAGCAATCGGTTCGAATGACAATTCGAAATCGGACTTCGTCGCATAATCAAAGAACACATGCTTATCGTTCGCAGTATTGCAAGTAGTAACAAGTGTTTTTAAATCGATTCCGGCTACAGCGTCCGAATAAAGCACTTCCTGTACCAAATGGCTATTTCCTTCATCAGCCTTATTGTCAGCACCCACCAACGCTGCCTGACCTTCTATAGCTGCTTGTAAAGTCGTAGCAAAATGGCAGTTTTCATCTTTCGCATCTTTTGCTGTTACATCTTTATCAGCTAACACCAAAGCAAGCTTTTCTGATTGATTAATAACGCCTACATATTCCGTAGTGATAGAGTTGCCGGCAGTAGTGGTAAATTGAAGAGCAATCTCATCCAGTTTGTTTTTGTCTTCAACAAACGCAGTAGGGTCAGCCTCTAAAGTCACTGTCATCACACCTTTCTCAATAGCCGTTTTGCTCCAGGTAACAGGGCTGGCAGCTTTCGTTACTTTTTCTACGATAGTACCTTTGATAACAGCACTTCCCTCATTCTCAAGTTGCGCCAGTGTTGCGCTCGACGGATTAACCTGATATTGCGGATTAGCTTGGTTTGGCAAGTAATTAATTACAGCAGCACCCGTAGTAGTCTTCATCGGAGTTACCACTCCATTCTTGATTTCTACCGGTTGGTAATTGTCTTTATGGAATACAATCACTCTTTCGCCCCAGTCAGCCAAAATAGCCTCAGGAATGTATTCGAAGCTGGTAATAGGCAATACGTCTGTGATGTTCAACTTCGTACCGTCAATCATCCATCCAAGAATAGCATCTGTTTCTTCATCTTTTACTTGTACGCTTACAGAAGCCTTGCCGCTGGCAGAAGCCGGAGCCGGAATAACGATACCTGTTTTGGGAGCATCGTCTTCCTTACCATAAACCACGATAAATGAGCCGTCAGCTTGTTCTACAGTGCGGAATAAAGACGGGTCTAATTTAGTATCCGTAAACTCTACGGTTGCCGTTTGTGCAGAACCCGTACTTGGAGTCAGCGTAATAGTAGCCTTATTCCCCGTTGTATTTACACTTAGTGTGTAAGTGGTGTTCGTGTCAGCAGGAATGTTGTAAGTCTGAGGCGTTCCAACTGACGGAGTTACTGTCAGTACACCGTTTGAATAAGTAACCGATTTAACGTAAGCAATGTTCCCGAAATCGGCTTTCAGGTCGGAAAGGCTTTTTTCTACCGCATCTACGCGGCCACTCAGACTGTCGATGTCGTCATCGTAATCTTTACAGCTGGTAAATGTAACTGTAGTGAACGCCAAGGCTCCGAACAGGATTGCATTTAAAAACTTTTTGTTCATAATAGATAAAACTTTAAATTTATAAATTTAAAAAATTAAGATTGTTTATTTTCTGTATCTCCCAAGGATGTAAACTTTTGAAGTTTTCACCCGTACATATTCTATTTATATGTTTATTCATTTTCCTCCTTTTCTGCTGCATGTAGATTCATTATTTTTATCTTATACTGAATGGGAGTCAATCCCTCCATTAGCTTAAACGAAGCATAAAAAGCACTTTTAGATGCAAAACCGGACACCCAGGGCAGATTATGCACGGTTTCAAGACTATCCGACAAAAGGGATTTGGCATACTGAACTCTATGCCAATTGATTAGATATTTCAAATTGCAGCCAAAACAACTATTCACCGCACGCGACAAGTAGGTAGTATTCGTGCCGGCTATTATACCGACACGCTAATAAATTAAAAAACAGTTCTATATAGAATAAAATAATCCAGAAAGGGACGTATAAGAGACCTTAAACAAAAGAATCGAGAGGCAAATCGGGCAAGCTATTTACAGCCTTCCGCTTCAATTCGTCTATTACATGTACATACTTTTCGGTATGCCGTATGGTAGAATGACCGGCCAATTCGGAGGCTGTTTTTATATTGGCTCCGTTTATCATGATATTGGTTATAAAAGAGTGCCGGCCGCAGTGGAATGTAATATGCTTGGAAAGTCCGGAGTCGTTCACCCATTTCCGAAGCACACGCAACATATACGAATAAGAAGGTAACCGGAATACTTTATTATCGGCAGGGACAGACTTCAAGTCCAGTAGTTTCATGGCTGTACTGTTCAACGTAAGATGCAACATGGCTTTCCTGGAGCGTTGCTTTACCTTGCTTTGCACTAGATGCAGCATTTGATTAGGAATATCTACCGAACGATAAGTCAACTGGACTATATCGCACCACCTCAACCCCGTATTGCAGGCAAAAAGGAAAGCCCGCTTTACCTCACTGTTCGGACAAGGAGTACGAGCCAACCGCACTATTTCATCCATACTTAGGATATCCTTTGTTAATTCATCCTGCTGAGTCAGTTTAACGTACGATGCCGGGTTTTTCATTAGAATTTCCTTCTCCACACAAGTTTCCAGGCACATTTTAAACTTCTTGAAATATCCTATTGGAGTAGAGCCGTGCAACGTAGTGGTTAGATAATCGTAAAACTGTTGACAGAAAACCTTTGTCAAATCATTCAATGGCAAAACCCGAACCTTTGAAAAACGGCGTAAGTGGTATAACGAAGCTTTTACCGTCTTGATATCCTTTCCTTTATAGTCTGCAATAAAACCTTCAAATATCAAAAAGAAATCCTGTTCTTCCAGCGCCGACCAGTCTATATGCTTTATGTTATAATGCCCGGAAATCAGTTCCAGCTCCCTACGTATCAAAATATTGCGGGCTAGTTCCATCTTTTCACGATTGCGACATCTTGCCTCCGATGATACCGGAGGTTCCAAAACCAACCGCAAATACTCCTTCTTACGCTTCCCGTTAAAACAATAATCCAGAAACAAAGAAGTTCTTCCACTCTTTAAATTCTTTTTTCCCAATGTTACTCCCATAATTATAAAATTTAAAATCAAATAACCTGTTCCCAAAATAAAGATTATCCCTCTTGCCAAGGGAACGAAAGGGGGACTAAATCAATAGTTTCTTGCTATTTTCGCTTGCTAAAGCCTAACTTTGTTATACCTTTGCTCACTCTATACAGAAAATACAATGGAAGATAACTTTGACATACGTAGCCAGCAACTTACAAGCAAAGAGCGTGACTTTGAAAACACGCTGCGTCCTCTAAAGTTCGAAGATTTTAGCGGACAGGAGAAGGTTGTAAACAACCTGCGCGTTTTTGTGGAAGCGGCACGCTTACGGGGAGAGTCTCTCGACCATACCTTATTACATGGTCCTCCGGGATTGGGAAAGACTACACTCAGCAACATCATAGCCAACGAATTGGGCGTGGGATTCAAAATAACATCGGGCCCCGTGTTGGACAAACCGGGAGATTTAGCCGGAATCCTTACTTCTTTGGAGACGAACGATGTGCTCTTTATTGACGAAATCCACCGTTTGTCACCTGTGGTAGAGGAGTATCTCTACTCCGCCATGGAAGATTACCGCATCGATATCATGATAGACAAAGGCCCCTCGGCACGCAGCATACAAATAGACTTAAACCCTTTTACGCTTGTAGGAGCCACCACCCGAAGCGGCCTGCTCACGGCTCCGTTGCGCGCACGTTTCGGCATCAATCTGCATCTCGAATACTACGACAACGATGTGATAACGGCTATTATCCGCCGCTCCGCACGCATATTGGATGTCCCTTGCGATGCCCGGGCAGCTGCCGAAATCGCTTCACGCAGCCGGGGTACGCCGCGTATTGCCAACGCTTTATTGCGACGGGTACGCGACTTTGCACAGGTGAAAGGTTCGGGACGCATCGATACGGAAATTGCCCGTTACGCACTGGAAGCACTGAATATCGACAGATACGGACTCGATGAAGTGGATAATAAGATTCTGTGTACCATTATCGATAAGTTTAAAGGAGGACCCGTAGGTCTGACCACCATCGCAACGGCCTTGGGCGAGGATGCCGGCACGCTGGAGGAGGTATATGAGCCATTCCTCATTAAAGAGGGATTCATTAAGCGTACACCACGTGGACGGGAGGTAACGGAACTGGCCTACAAACATTTGGGACGTACCAAATACAACATCACACCCGATTTATTCGGCAATTAGCGCTGTCTATGCTTACGGGCACCGTTGCGTTTGCGAGCCCGGATAAACGCTAACAAAAATAATCCTCGTTTACACAAGAAACAATATATGGCAAACTTAAAGTCTTTAGCAAAAGAAACGGCAATCTACGGAATGAGCAGCATCATCGGCCGCTTCCTGAATTATCTGTTGGTACCGGTCTATGCATCGGCCATGTCGGCGGCCTCGGGAGGATACGGAATCATTACCGAAGTATATGCCTGGACAGCCCTGTTAATGGTGATACTGACGTATGGAATGGAAACCACCTTTTTCCGTTTCGTAAACAAAGAAACGGAGAATCCGGCACGTGTCTATTCTACCGTATTGAAGATGGTGGGTTGCACCTCGCTGCTCTTCGCCCTACTATGCACCGCCTGTCTCCAGCCGATAGCCAACCTCACCGGTTATGCCGACCACCCCTGGTACATCGGCATGATGATTTGGGTGGTAGCCATGGATGCTTTCCAATGTATTCCATTTGCTTATTTACGTTACAAGAAACGCGCTTTGCACTTTGCCGGGTTAAAGATATTATTCATCATACTGAACATCACGCTGAACGTTATCTATTACGTATTCATGGGTGGCAACGAAGTGTTTTACGCTTTCCTGTTCAACCTGATTTGTACCTTCCTCATCATGTTGCTACTGATACCCCAGTTGCATTTCGGAAACGGTTTCGATAAGGTGTTGGCCAAACGAATGCTTATCTACTCGTACCCGATTATGATATTAGGCATAGCCGGCATACTGAATCAGGTAGCCGATAAAATCATCTTCCGCCATATCTATCCCAATGCCGCTGAAGGACAGGCTCAACTGGGCATTTACGGGGCATGCAGCAAGATAGCCATGATTATGGCCATGCTTACCCAAGCTTTCAGGTATGCTTACGAACCGTTTGTATTTGGCAAGAGCAAGGATAAGGACAGTAAAACGGTTTACGCACAGGCCATGAAGTACTTTATTATCTTCACCCTGCTTGCTTTTCTGGCTGTAATGTTCTATCTGGACATCCTGAAATACATCCTGGCTCCCGATTACTGGCCGGGACTGAAAGTGGTGCCTATCGTGATGGTGGCGGAAATCTTTATGGGAGTATATTTCAACCTCTCGTTCTGGTACAAGCTGATTGACGAAACCAAATGGGGAGCTTACTTCTCTTTTGCAGGTTGCGCCGTACTGATAAGCATCAACGTTATCTTTGTTCCGATATACAGCTACATGGCTTGCGCCTGGGCAGGATTCGCCGGATATGGAGTGGCAATGCTTCTCTCCTACTTTGTGGGACAGAAAAAGTATCCCATCCGATACGATTTGTGGGGCATCTGCAAGTACGTGCTCCTGGCCGGAGTCTTGTATATTATTTCGGAAGCACTGCCTTTCAGCAGTTTATGGCTGTTAGTGCCTATCCGCACATTACTTCTGTTGCTTTTTGTTGGATATATCATCAAAAAAGATTTACCTTTGAAGCAAATACCTGTTATCAATCGTTTCTTTAAAAAATAAGACCCGTATGGACGAACAACCTAAGCATCCTTTTTTTATCAAGGATTTCTTTAACCAATACTTCGACTTGCGTAAAGATAAAGATGATGAAAAAGTAATCATGGAATCTATCCGCAGCGGTGTAGAGTTCCGGGGAGCCAATCTCTGGATTTTAATCTTTGCCATCTTTGTAGCTTCGCTCGGACTGAACGTTAATTCAACGGCCGTCATCATTGGTGCCATGCTTATTTCCCCGCTGATGGGACCTATCATCGGTATGGGACTGGCCGTGGGCATCAACGATTTCGAACTGCTGAAACGTTCTATGAAAAGTTATGCCCTGGCTACGGTTATCAGCGTGGTAACGGCAACCATCTATTTCGCCCTCACCCCGCTCGACGAAGCGCAATCGGAACTGCTGGCCCGCACCTCTCCCAGTATCTACGATGTATTGATAGCGCTGTTCGGCGGTTTGGCCGGCATTGTGGCCCTCTCCACCAAGGATAAAGGAAATGTGTTGCCGGGTGTAGCCATTGCTACGGCCTTGATGCCACCTCTGTGTACGGCCGGATATGGCTTGGCTACAGGACAGCTGATTTACTTTCTCGGCGCTTTCTATTTATATTTTATCAATAGCGTTTTCATCAGTCTGGCTACCTTCCTGGGTACACGCTTCCTGCATTTCAGCAAAAAACAATTTGTCGACAAGGAACGCGAAAAGAAAGTGAAGAATTCCATCATTGCACTGGTAATCATCACTATGTGCCCGGCTTTCTTTATGACTTACAGCATTGTGCGGAGCACCATTTACAACAGCAATGCCAACAGCTTTATCAACAATGTTCTCAACTTCCCCAACACGCGGGTCTTTAACCGGGAGATAGACTACGAGGACAAAAGCATACAGGTGGTGCTCTTTGGAAACGAAGTACCCGAAACGCAAATAGCCCACGCACGCGACCAACTGAAGAAATACAAGCTGCAAAATACACAGCTCAGCATCATTCAGGGCGTAAATAGCGACAGCATCGATGTAAAGAGCCTCCGCTCCATGGTAATGGAAGATTTCTACAAGGATAATGTAGAACGCTCGGAGAAGCAGAAAGCGGAAATAGCACAACTTAAAAACGAATTGGAACAATACACCCGTTACAATGCGTTAGACAATAGCATCATTCCCGAACTGAAAGTGCTATACCCGCACGCTGAATCTATCTCGTTATCATACGCCGTAGAGACAGAGGTCGGCACACAACAGAGAGATACGCTTACATTGGCCTTTATGCGTTTCTCGCCCCTGCCGAAAGCAAACGAACGGGAGAAAATCACAGAATGGCTGAAGGCCCGTACCGGAGCAAAGAAGATAAAATTGATTATTGAATAGCGAAAGGGGCAACAATACATGCAGAATAAACGCGTCACGGTTTGTTACAATAATAACTTGAGAGCGGAAGAACAAAAATGCTTTAGGCCAACAAATCCAACGTGGGTTGAAACTTCTTCCGTATATTGAATAGTAATGTAATCCAGTCGCACCTTATTTGGGTGCGTGGGTTGAAACATCAAGTTTAGCATCAAGTCAAAGCGGACGGATAAGTCGCACCTTACTTGGGTGCGTTAAATACAACATTTGCGACCTTGAGAGCGGAAGAACAGAACGAATGCTTTAAACCTTAAATGAAGGAACAGAAACGATGAACCGAACTTTTATCAAACAATGTACTCTTCTCCTGCTGGGACTGCTAACAGGCTTCTCTACCGCACAGGCAGACGAAGGAATGTGGATGCTCAATAAGCTGGACAAAAACACACAGAAGCAAATGAAGGAGATGGGGCTACAGCTCTCCCTTTCTGAACTCTACAGTCCCCGGCGGCCTTCGTTGAAAGATGCGATTGTCAGCTTCGGAGGTTTCTGCTCGGGCGTAGTGGTGTCTCCCGACGGTTTAGTGTTTACCAACCATCACTGCGGTTTCGATGCCATTCAGCAACACAGCTCCACGGAGCACGATTACCTACGCGACGGATTCGTTTCACAAAGCATAGAAGAAGAGCTTCCTAACCCCAATTTATTCGTTAGTTTCTTGGTACGTACGGAGGATGTCACCAAACAGGTACAACGCGTTATCACGCCCCAAATGGACGAAACGGAACGCCAGAATGCCATCGATTCCATCTCTTACATCTTAGAAGAAAAGGCGCTGAAAGGCGACACCTTACTGCGGGCAGAGGTGTCCCCCTATTACAATGGGAACGAGTTTTATCTTTCCGTTTACAAAGATTACTACGATGTACGTCTGGTTTATGCACCTCCCTCCTCGGTAGGCAAATTCGGGGGCGACACGGATAACTGGGTATGGCCGCGCCATACGGGAGACTTTTCGGTGTTCCGTATCTATGCCGACAAGAACAATCAACCGGCCTCCTATTCGCCGGACAATGTGCCTTACCATCCCGTTCACTACGCGCCGGTTTCGCTAAACGGCTATCAAGAAGGCGATTTCTGCATGACGTTCGGTTATCCCGGTGAAACAGAGCGTTATCTCTCCTCCTATGGCATAGAAGAACGGATGCTGACCGATAACGCGGCCATGATAAAAATACGGGGCATCAAACAGAAGATATGGAAGGATGCGATGGAAAAGAGTGATTCCATACGTATTATGTATGCCTCCAAATATGCTGTGAGCTCCAACTACTGGAAAAACAGTATCGGCATGAACCAGAGCATAGAGAAGCTGAAGGTGATTGAGAAAAAGCGAGAGCTGGAGCAGGAAATACAGCAGTGGATAAAGGAGAACCCAAGCAAACGGGGACGGTATTCGCACATGCTTACCGACTTGGAGCTAGCCTATCGCAACCGCAGAAGCATCGGTCATGCCGCCGCATTCCTCAGCGAGAGTTTTGCCAATGGACCGGAACTGATTCTTCAGGCACTGGCTATTCTCAATCTGGACGTCTCGAACGAGAACACACATCTGGAAAAGGACTTTCGCAAAATATTGGAGACGTATGCCAATATCGACCTTTCCATCGACAAAAAGGTGTTCTCCACCATGCTGAAAGCTTATAAAGAAGAGGTGAAGGACAGTATTTATCTGCCGGAGGGATACAAGGTGCTGAGCGAACGTTTCCACAACGATTATGAGGCTTACACGGATTACCTCTACAACGAATCGAAAGTAACCGGCCCGTTGGGTTTGGCATTGGTATTAAAGCAAGACTCCACGTATAATCTGTTCGAAGACCCAGCCGTTAGTTTCACCTTGGATATGATTGTGAAATTCTTCGAGTTCAACGAAGACATGAGGACTTCCACCGAAACGATAGACCGCAACGAACGGTTACTCAACGAGGCTTTGCGCGAGATGCAGACGGAACGGAACTTTTATCCGGATGCCAACTCCACCATGCGGTTGAGCTATGGAATCATAGGCGGTTATTCTCCTTCGAACCAGTTGCGGTATGATTACTTTACCACTACCCGGGGAATCTTCGATAAGGTAAAGAAGTACAAAGGAGACAGCGACTTTGAGGTGCAACCGGAGGTGTTGAATATGCTCTCGGAACGGGATTTCGGACGATATGCCACTCCGGACGGCGAAATGAATGTTTGCTTTATTTCGAATAACGATATTACCGGCGGCAACTCCGGAAGCGGTATGTTCAACGGGCGCGGAGAGTTAATAGGGCTGGCTTTCGACGGCAACTGGGAAGCTATGAGCAGCGACCTGATATACGAGCCGAACCTGCAACGTTGCATCGGTGTGGACATCCGTTATGTGCTTTATATGATAGAAAATTACGGCAAGGCGGACAGGCTGATTAAAGAACTTTCTATAGGGAAAAGCAATTAAAATAAATCCGTAGAACTCTCGTAAAACTTTATTCCAACAAAAGATATCCTGTAATAGAAAAGAGAATTGCTATCATACCAACAATAACAAAGAGACCTACAATCTATCATATTCCGGAAGATAATCGAAAACAAGAATGCGGCACAAAGCGGCAGGATACATACATAAAAGAAACGCTCCCAGTATTAAATGGAAGCGTTGCATTTATTCAGATTGGCAATCTATCAAATGAATGTAGGTGTAAACTCAATACCCAACGCACGGGCAATACGAAAGAAACTAGACAACTGTATATCCGCTTCGCCTTTTTCAACGCGTGCAATATAGCTCTGTTCCTTACCGATTTTCTGTGCCAACTGCTTCTGTGTTAATTTGAGTTCTTTACGGCGTTCCCGTAATATATCGCCATAATACCATGCCATTGTTCTTTCATTGAAAGCCTCACGGGTAGCTGTGCCATGTTCCCCGTATTTTTCATCAAGCAACTGATTGGTTGTCTTGAGCTTTGCTAACTTTTTTTCATCTAACTGTATCATAACGCTAAATCTATAGCTTAGGACTTTCTCGGTAGGTGTAACCCCTTTTTATAACAAGAGCCTATTCAATAGGTGTGAAACCGGAGTTACTTATTTCTCGGTTTCCGCATAGCCCAGCCTTCTTCGCTGAAGTCCGGCTCTTCATCACGAAAACCTTTATTGTCGTCTTGGAAGAATTTCTTCCAGTCCTCTTTCTTTTTAGGACCGCGCGCCTCTGAATATCCACGTTCCTCACGAGTCGGTTTTGCCGATTTGCCGCCCTTGCGAGCCTCTTTCGGAGCATGACTTGCCGAGTCATTACCACCCTCTTTCGATGCATAAGGTTTGCGCCCTCCTCTTCCGGAAGCATTGCCTTCGCCGTAGCCGCCATTTCTCGAACCTCCACGGCTTGAAGAAGAAGCGTTTCTGCCACCTCCGCGTCTGCCGTTATCGTTTCCGCTCTCTTCGCCTGCTATCTCCACTACTACTTTGCGGGGACCTACTTTGGCATTGTTCAGGGCCGAAACCACTTCGTGCGCCTGACCCTCGGGGACTTCGAAGAAAGAGAAGTTCTGCATCAGGTCGATGCGTCCAATCTGCACTTTCTTACCACGTACCTGACGGTTGATTAAATCTATTACCTGTGCGGCATAGAAGTTGTCGGTCTTACCCATGTTGATAAACAGGCGGGTGTAGCCCGGCTCCGCTTTACGGCCTCGCTTGTCGCGGTCGCCTCCACGGTCGCTACGTTCACTGCGTTCGCCGCGGGTGTTTCCTTTACGGTCGCCACGGGCATCGGAGGGAACTTCTATTTCGGGAGCATTGCTGTAATATTCGAGGAACCGGTTGAACTCGCGGGATACCATACGTTTGATGATGTCCTCTTTTTCGAGCCATTCGAGTTTGCGGTATACATCCGGCAGGAAAGAGGCTATTTCCTCTTCGTTTACCTTTACCTTCTCTATCTCGTCTACCATTTTCAGCAATTGCTTTTCGCAAATCTGCTTGCCGGTAGGCATCTCGCCTGCTACGAATTTCTTTCCGATGATTCTCTCTATTTCGCGCAGTTTGCCTTTCTCGCGCAAGTTGATGATGGCGATGGAAGTACCTGTTTTACCGGCACGTCCCGTACGTCCGCTTCGGTGGGTATAGCTCTCCGTATCATCCGGCAAACCGTAGTTTATAACATGCGTCAGGTCGTCCACATCCAGTCCGCGGGCAGCCACATCGGTAGCTACCAACAGTTGCAGATGGCGTTGGCGGAACTTCTGCATCACCAGGTCGCGTTGTGCCTGGGAAAGCTCTCCGTGAAGCGAATCGGCGTTGTATCCGTCTTGAATCAGTTTGTCGGCAATCTCCTGTGTTTCCTTACGGGTGCGGCAGAAGATGATTCCGTAAATTTGCGGATAGTAATCGGCAATGCGTTTCAGTGCCAAGTATTTATCTTTGGCGTGTACCATATAGAACACATGGTTCACGTTTTTGCTTCCCTCGTTTTTGGTACCTACAACAATCTCTTTGGCATCATGCAGATACTTTTTAGAGATGCGCGCAATCTCCGGACTCATGGTGGCGGAGAAGAGCAACGTATTGCGGTCTTTCGGCACATCGGCCAGAATGGCGTTGATACTGTCGGTAAATCCCATGTTCAGCATCTCGTCGGCCTCATCCATTACCACATCCTTCACGGTGGCAAGGCTCACGGTGCGGCGCTCCATCAGGTCGATTAAACGTCCCGGCGTAGCCACAATAATGTGTACCCCCTTCTTGAGGCTGCGTATCTGGCTTTCGATGGACGAACCGCCATACACGGGCAACACTTTGAGGTCTTCTATGTATTTGGAATAATCGGTCAAATCTCCTGCAATCTGCAAACACAATTCCCGGGTGGGACAAAGAATCAGTGCCTGTGGCACCCTGTTACGTACGTCAATTTTCTGGATGAGCGGCAAACCAAATGCGGCTGTTTTTCCAGTTCCTGTTTGAGCCAGTGCTACTACATCGTTTCCGTTTCCCAATAAATACGGTATCACTTCTTCCTGTACCGGCATGGGATTCTCATATCCCATTTCTTTAATCGCTTTAAGTATTTCCTCGGAAACGCCTAACTCTTCAAATGTCTTCATTCAATATAAATTAATTCGGGCGCAAAGATACATATAAATCTTTGATTACCATGCGGCACAAACCGATGAATTCATCTTCTTTTAAAAGAAATGTAAAGAATGAAACGATGGTTTCCACTCTACAATGAAAAGTTCCGCCTACGTTCCATTATTTCAATGCGTATTATTTTAAAGAACAGTGACTCTTTTTATGACTATTGCAGACCTCGTCGTAACAGAAAAGCACTCCGTATGAAGCGGAAACCGGCATTGCTTCCTCCGGAGTAAATTTAGAATCAGTCTAAGGAGTTGCATGCCTTTAAGAGGCGTTAAAAAGCGTTATCCTGCTCTTTGTGCCATAGGAAGAAGGAGGATTTCGGAGCAATATTCCGGTTATGAAGCGAAAGAAGAGGAGTTACAAGGCAGAGGAATCTCCCTCGTGAGGTTGCGCCGTGGAGGTGCCGACGTTGATAGCGCAACCTCACGACGTTGCACTATCAACGTCATGACGTACATCAATGTACATTACGACATACAATACGGCACATCTGCACATAAAAAGCAATAAATACAAGAAAGCAAACAGTTTGAAACAAAATCAGAAAGTACGGAAGCATAGTATATGCTCCTATTTACAAAGAAATACATGGAAAGCCACATTCATAAAAGTGGAGAACCAAATGGTTTAAAGTGTAGAAGAACGATTTCGTTTGGCAAATATAGTGTTTATTTCTTAAATCCGCCTTCTTTCGGGAAAAGAAAACGTACAAAAGATTCACGTTTCTTCCCTACTAACAAAAAGACAAAAGAATGACTATACAAGTGTTTTTTACACACCATTTAAAAAGAAAAACCAAGTAAAAGCTCGAACTGGATACACTATTTATGACGCCTATAAAAAAGTAACGAAACTGGATTATAGCGAAGAAAACGGATAATGACTTTCTGAATACCTGTTTGTCCTTTTACTGCAAACATTCACAGATTTGCGGCAAAAGGCATTTCTACCAAGTTAAAACAAACATGTCATGAACAGGACGTCAGTTCGATATAATCCTCCAAAATTGCATGCATTTATCTTTTCATTAACGAAGTTAACTGCAGGCCCCATGAAGTTAATTTCGGAGAGCAAGTAAGTTAACTGCATGGACTTATGAAGCTAACTGCATAAAATTACTATCAAAGAGAGAAAATCCGCAAACCTAAGCCTTGTATGCTGCAGCAAACTCCTCCGACACGGAGTTCCCTATATGCTGACAAGCATCTGCTGCAAAGTCCATGCCGCAACGAATCAGATTGTCCCAATCGGTTTCGGAAAGTTCGTTGAGGTCGTCCCGGCGGACACGGTATTTCAGCAGACCAAACACCACGCCGGCATTAAAATTATCGCCTGCACCCACCGTACTTACCGCCTCAATCGGTTTCACCGGATATTCCTTACCTAATGCCACACTGCGCAGGAAGACATTCTCGCCACCTTGTGTACAGATAAAATGCGGGCAATAAAAAGCTATCTTTTCCTTATAAATCTTCTCTATATCCACATAACCGTACAGATTGCGGAAATCGTCTATCGAACCGCGAACGATATCGGCATACTCCAAGTTCTCGATAATAGTGGAAGTCAGCTTCATAGCATCATTGCGATGCGTACTGCGGAAATTGACATCATAATAGAGCAACGCTCCCCGCTCGCGCGCATAATCGAGAAACTCCACTACCTTACCACGCAATACGGGATTCAGAGCAAAATAGGAACCGAACATCACCACATCGTCACGGTTTATTTCAGGAAACTCCACATCCAGCCGTTGCGAAGGATAGTCTTTATAGAACAGATATTCGGCATCATTCTGCTTATTCAGAAAAGCTAAAGAGACGGGAGACTTTCCTTCCGGAAACACATTCACATGCTCGGTAATCACCCCATTGCCACGCATAAAACGGAGAATCGTTTCGCCTACCCTATCGTTGCCCGTTTCGCTGATAAAATCCACATTCACTCCCATTCTGCCCAACGAAATGATGCCATTGAACACCGAGCCGCCGGGAACGGCCGCAGTAGGCTGGTCGTTCTTAAACAAGATATCCAGTATCGTCTCCCCGATACCTATTACTTTACGTGCCGTCATAAGTCTATTGGTTTAAAAGGGTTACCAGTTCATCGAATGTTGAGGCTACGTCCAGATAGTGCCTCATGGGATGGCGTGAGAAATGAGCGGCTTCCAATCCGTCGAGGATGGAGAGCAATGCATCATAATAACCGTTTATATTATAAAATATCACTTTCTTTGAATGATAGCCAATGGAACTGGCCGCCATGACATGGAAAACCTCGTCCAACGTCCCCACTCCACCGGGCAATGCCACCAGCACCTCCGATTCGCTGACAAGCATATCCTTCCTATCGCTCAGGTTGCAAGTATGGAAAGTAACATCCAGCAACTTGCTTACATGCCCGTGCTCTTCCAACTTGTTAGGTACAACGCCAAACACACGTCCGCCGTTTTCCTTTACAGCCTGTGCCAGACACTCCATCAAACCCTGATCCGAACCGCCATACACCAACGTTTTGCCTTGCCGACCCAGCCAAACGCCCAATTCACGCGTTTTCTCAAAATAAAGAGAGTCAACAAGGTCGGATGCCGAACAAAATACACCAATCTTTTCCACGCTATCTTCGTTTTTTTCTTTATTTACTGCGCAAACTTACGCATTTTACCTGAAAAGCGGTTCCCACACCATAAGAAAAAGTAAAAAAGGAAGCAAAGACAAAATCCAAAACGAAAGCTGGAAATTCCAAACCTCGCAGCAAAGCACGACAGCGTTTACTCTCCTCCCATTAAAAGCATCACCTTGCAAAGAAAAACAAAGCACCAAAAATTCCGACATGCAACAAAGAAGCATAATAAAGGATTCCGTCCTTCTCTTCCCTCTCCCATTCAAGAAAGTAATCCAGAAGCAAAGGCGAAGCCGAGCACAAAAACAAAACCAAACATAAAAAAAGAAGAGTCCGCATACAATCAAAGAAACAAAATAAAAGATTCCAGCCTCCCTTCTTCCATCTCCCATTCAAGAAAGTAATCCAGAAGCAAAGGCAAAGCCGAGCGCAAAAACAAAACCAAACATAAAAGAAGAAGATTCCGGCATGCAATCAAAGAAACAAAATAAAAGATTCCAGCCTCCCTCTTTCCTCTCCCATTTAAAAAAGTAATCAAGAAACAAAGGCGAAGCCGAGCGCAAAAACAAAACCAAACATAAAAGAAAAAGAAGATTCCGGCATTCAGTGGAGAAGCGTGAAGAATTTTTTGTCCTTTCCCGTAAAGAACGTTACCTCGTCCAAACGATGGCGAAGCCGAATGCGTTTGGTAACGTTTAGGGAAAGGATAAAAAATTTAGCTTCGGAACGACAGCCGGCGTTTTTTCTTTTTGGTTCCGTTTTTCTTTTGTGCGCACAAAAGAAAAATGAACTACACAAACAACAACGTAGTCAACGCCTCATCAGCAAACATCTCCTGCGCAATCTGCTGCAAAGGTTCGGGAGTCAGCGCCGCAATACGTTGAAACATCGCATCCTGACTCTCATATTTATTATAATGGAGAAACGTCTTTCCCATATCCAGCGCCAGATTCTCGAAATTATCGGAAGCCACCGCTATCTGACCGATAGTCTGCTTCTGAACCGCTTTCAACTGCACTGCCGAAAGCGGTTGTTCACAAAGGCGCTGCAACTCCTTCCTTACCAAACGGATGCAAGCATTCACATCCTTGGGGTCGCAACCAAAATAAACACTGAACGTACCGGTATCCGTGTAAGAAATCAGGTTACTCTCTACCGTATAGACCAATCCTTTCCGCTCGCGCAACGACACGTTCAGCCGACTGTTCATTCCCGGTCCGCCCAACAAATTATTAAGCAGATAAAGTCCCGTACGCCGCTCGTCAAAAGCAGGGTAACTGCGGGAACCGAGCATAACGTGTGCCTGATGCGTATCTTTATGACGCACCACCCGGCAAGGCTCATAAGCCGGAAGCGAGAAACGCTGCTTTTCCGTTTGCATAAACGGCATATCGGAAGTAGCAGCCTCCACCTCGCGCACCACCTTCTTAAAAGGAATGTTCCCCTGTACAAAAAACACCATATTGGTAGGCCGATAGAACCTCTGCACCCATCGCAGGGCATCTTCCGTACGAAAACTCTTCAAACGGGCAGGGTCGCCCAAAATGTTACGCCCTAGCGGATGATTCTTGAACACTATTTCCTCGAATTCATCGAAGATTAGTTCCGAAGGCGTATCTTCGTAACTCTGAATTTCATCAAGAATCACCTCCACCTCTTTCTCTATCTCGTGAGAAGGAAAAGTACTGTGAAATACGATATCCGTCATCAGTTCCAAAGCCCGACTGAAATGCTCAGCCAGAAAAGTAGAGTAAATCACCGTCTCCTCTTTATTGGTGTAAGCATTCAAATCGCCGCCAACATGCTCCATCCTGTTCAGAATGTGCCAGGCACGGCGCTTCTGCGTCCCTTTAAAAATCAGGTGCTCTACAAAATGCGCCAACCCCTGCTCATCGTCAGCCTCATCGCGCGTTCCGGCATCAATGGCGTAACCGCAATATGTAACTTGTGTAGGCGACGGTGCATGGATAATACGCAATCCGTTGGGGAGTGTATGAATGTTATAAGATATCATTGTCTTCTATTTTGAGCCTGCAAAGGTACAAGTTTCCATGCAGATAACATAAGGCTAAGGTAGAAAGTTTTCTTTTAACCAACACTCTGCAAGGCTTCTTTCCATTTGCTTTTGATATAACCGATATTCCGGATGTTCATAGAGCATCTTACCACACACCAAAAAAGCGGAACGAAATAATCCCACTGTAGGTATCCCGATATAGCTGCAAGGCTTCTCAGAGTCTTAACAGTTACACCCCATTCAGGAAACTCTTCGTTAAAGCTCCCAAAGGAATGTAACCGGCTTATTGGGAAATTCTCATATTTTTAGTTCCTTTGCAGAAGCTTACAAACGGCTATCAATAAACAAGAAGAAGGGGAATCCTTAATGAAGAAAGAGATGGAAATAACCAAACGCATACAGTTACTACTGGCCGACATGAACCGGGGAGTTTATGAGAAAGAAACGGAAATCAGCCTCTCCCTGCTGGCTGCTTTATCCGGAGAAAGCATTCTGTTGCTGGGGCCTCCGGGAGTAGCCAAATCGATGGTGGCACGGCGACTAAAGAGAGCGTTTGTTGATGCCCGGGCATTTGAATACCTGATGTCGCGTTTCTCTACGCCCGACGAACTATTCGGCCCCGTAAGCATTAGCCGTTTGAAGGATTCGGATAAATACGAACGAGTTATCGAAGGATATTTGCCCACCGCCGACGTCGTATTTCTGGACGAGATATGGAAAGCCGGACCGGCTATACAGAACTCGCTACTGACTGTTATCAACGAAAAGATATTCCGTAACGGAGACCAAGAACTAGAGCTTCCTTTAAAGCTGTTGATTGCCGCCAGCAACGAGCTCCCCACACAGGGCGAAGGCCTGGAGGCGCTTTGGGACCGCTTCCTTATCCGCATTATCAGTACCTGCGTTAAGGATGAAACGTCTTTCTACAAAATGCTGTTGGACGAAGGCGACGGAGATGCGGAAGAAGCCTCTTCCTGGCAAATTACTAACGAAGAATACGCTGCATGGCAAGAGGAAATAAAGCGCATCAGTGTTCCGGCCGATGTACTTTCATGCATTACCGAGATACGCAACAATTTAGGCAAAGTAGCCATTCAGGACGCCGACATATACCGTAAAGTATACGTCAGCGACAGACGCTGGAAGAACATTGTCCGCTTGCTGAAAACCTCCGCTTTCGTACATGGCCGCAAAGAAGTGGACCATACCGACATGTTGCCCATCTACCATTGTCTGTGGAACGAACCGGACGAGTGCGCCGATGTACGGCAAATTGTCATTCGTGCCTTGTTTGCCTCCTGCATCAAAGAGCTTACCTCCATCACCCGTTCTCTAAGGTCCGATTTGAAAGTGAGCCGGGTACGCGAAGCGCTGGAAAAGGCGAAGAAAAAAGGAGACCACCGGGACGACGACCTGCTGGTAACCGATTATTTCTACTATCAGATAGAGAATCACGGTACGGGAAACACATACATCTTTATCGTGGACTACAAGAACATGAAAGAGTATAATCCGGATAATGCGGCCACAATCGGTGTGATGTATACCGACCCCTTGAACCCGAAACGGACTATTATCCGCACTTTTTCCGACACTACACAGATGCGGGAACAAGGAGCCGAACGCATCACCCTCTACCGCGACGACAGGCATATCTACATCAACGGGGTACGTTTCCCCATGAGAAGGCTGAAAAGAGGCGAACAGCAACAACTGTGGCTGGGCAACCTTTCGCTAACCAACAGGGATTACGAAGCGGAGTTGGAAACCATTAACCGCCATATAGAAAAGAGTATACAGGACTTATCGGAAAACATTTTCGTTTCCGGGCAGGATAAAAAGAGTGTCGAAGAGTACGTGGTAACGCTCCGCAAGGAGATTGCCTGGGCACGTATTGACGTACGCAGACTGCTATATGGAGAAGAATAGATACGATGCCTCCTTCTATCTGCAAGCGCTGGACCGCTTTCTCTCCACCGGCGAGTGCGACGAAACGGACAGCGAACCGCTGTACGCTTACCTCTTGTCCGTTATGAACGACCCTTCCGTCAGGATACAGGTATTGAGCAGCGACCTTTGCGCCCGCATTTTCTACGACACCATGGCGCAATTCATTGAACTGAATCTGGAAAAAGAGAAGTATAACTGGCAAAAGAGCCAGTCGGAGTTGGAAGGGATGAGGCTCACACTGGAATGGTCGATGAAGAAGCGGAAGGACGGCTGGCAAGCGTTGCTTCAGCAGATTGCCGAAAAGTATCGCGAACAGGGTTTCGACCACCGTTTCTACCAACAAGAGTTTGAAAACGGCAAGAAGTATGCCGACGAAGAGGTCTGGGAGAAAATGGTGCACGATTGGGAGGAAGCTTTCAAGCAAAAGATGCAGGAAGAGAAAGACAAAGAGATAGCGCAACGGCAAACGAATGTGGAACAACGGATGCAGGCTAATTTCCATAACATCCCGGCCTATCTAGAAAAGAATCAGATAGAGAAAGAAGAGTTTTTCCAGGCTTGGGGGTTGATGAATGGTATATGGAATACAATCGACTTCGAACGTATCCGCAAGATTGTCCGTATCCAGAAAGAGTATCCCGATATAGTGAAAGTGGCAAACCGGATGGGACGCATTGCCGATGATGAGGGACAGGAACAAATACACGTGTCCGAAGGGGCTCTCTACAAACTGGAACATTCCTCAAGATGCGACATTCTCGGCATCACAGTAGGGAATGACTTGAATTCCCTGCTTCCGGCAGAAATGGCGCAGTGTGCCGACAAAGAACTGGAAGATTTATTTGTCTACAAATACCTTACCCGCAAGCTTCAGAACTTCCGCTATAAATCGGAAATCATGCAGCCCGCACGCCGGTTGGAAGTCAAGCCTGCCGCCCTGAAAGGCCCGATGATTGTTTGCCTGGACACCTCGGGAAGCATGGTTGGAATACCCGAAAAGATAGCCCATTCCCTATTGGTGAAGTTACTGGAAATAGCCAACCGCCAGAAGCGGGATTGCTTCCTTATCGCCTTTTCGGTATCCATCAACCCGATTGACATCCGCAAAGAACGGGCACGACTACTCGAATTCTTCTCTAAAACGGCCTGTGGAGATACGGATGCCACACGAATGATGAAAGCCATGTTCCAGTTACTGCAATCGAAAAAGGAATATACAAACGCTGATGTTTTATGGATTAGCGATTTCAAGATACCTCTTCCCGCACCGGAGCTCACTCTCCGCATCGACAAACACAGGGAGGCCAATACCCGCTTCTACGGTCTGCAACTGGGAACATCAGAGAACAAATGGGCCTCCCTCTTCGATAAGATTTATAAGATTGGTTATACCCTGCCACGACGGTACTAAGTATTCTGCACAAAGCACTTAAGGGTCGCCACCTTACCTCAACCTGTTTGAATAAAGAAGCCATACCAAATAAGAAAATCCTTTGTCCGTATACTCTAAGAGGGTAACTGCGACAAAGGATTCTTATCTATTGCTTATAGTTTGTGCGATTACATAGCAAATACGTTGAAGCCACCATCGACTACGGCTACCGTACCCGTTACAAACTTCGAAGCATCGCTAATCAAGTATTGAATGGTTCCGCAAAGCTCCTCGGGACGTCCGAAGCGTTTGAACGGAGTTTGACGGATAACATCGTTGCCGCGTTGTGTATAACTGCCGTCCGGATTCGTCAATAAAGTACGATTTTGTTCTGTCAGGAAGAAACCCGGTGCAATAGCGTTTACACGAATACCTTCGCCAAACTTAGTGGCTATCTCGGTAGCCATATAAGCGGTAAAGTTAGAAATACCGGCTTTAGCCGCAGCATAGCCCACCACACGTGTCATAGGACGGAAAGCAGCCATAGAAGAGAAGTTAACAATACAGCCCTCTTTCTGCTCTACCATCGCTTTAAGGAACACCTGAGTAGGAATCACCGTTCCGGTAAGGTTCAAGTTCAGTACGGTCTGGAACTCTTCCGGCTTCAAATCGAAAATTGTTCCCGTAGGAGCAATCGTAGCGCCCGGCATATTGCCGCCTGCCGCATTCAACAGCGCGTCCACACGTCCGTAAGCGGCTAAAATATCTTTCAAGTTTTGTTCTACAACAGCTTGGTCCAATACATTTGTTGTAAGGAACATCGCTTCACCACCCTCTTTTTTAATCTCATCAACAATGGCATTACCTGCTTCCGCACGCCGTCCCAGAACCACCACTTTGGCTCCTTCTTTGGCCAGATAGGCCGCAATAGCTTTACCTAACACTCCGGTTCCACCGGTAATCACTACTACCTTATTCTTTACACTGAATAAATCGTTCATATTCTATCTGTTTAAATTGTTATTCATTCTTGTTTGCATGCGAAAATACATCTTTTCCCGGAGAATACAGGACACCTGCACGCTCTTTTTTCATTGCGGGACGTAAAATAGTGTTTACTTTGCTACACTATCCCGAAGCACAAGCAAGCTCTCCGGCCCCATATTGAAAAGCAAATCTACAATGCTCAGATTGGGTAGAAAGCCATGACGCTCTTCGAACACCTGATAATACGGAGTTACAAGGAAATCTTTATCCTCCTGCCAGGGACGCTTCGGATGAATACGTTCACGAAAATCACATTCATCCTCACCAAACGTTTGCTTATAGTCCGTAGTACGTTCTACGGAAGGCTGCAAGTCAATCAAACTACATACCAACTCACGCAATTCCTCGTTGAAATCGTACAAAAAAGCATATTTCTTCTCGTAAAAAGGACGAAAATCATCTTGATAATACTCAAAGAAAGGACTATTGCGATAGGCCGATTCTAATGCCGTCCAATGCAAGTGCCGCCAATTACCGTGGTCGGAGATGCGGATATCCTTCATTAGGCATTTTAGGGTTTCCGGCTTCTCGGTCGGAATAGAGAGAGTGAGCGGCCCGTCTGCCGCAGCAATGGTGCAGCGATTCCGGTAAGTCTGTTTCATATAATGGTCGAACTGCTCTACAAAAGCCCTCTCAAAAGCATATAGCTTGGCATAATATTGAACGGGAGCCAAGTAGGCAGAACTCAAATATATATCCATCTTTTATCTGTTTTATTTATTCAATTCTTCATCACAAAGGAGACAACTTTCTGCCAAATGAACCGCAAGTCATCCCTCGTATCGTGTTGCATCCTTTATTTATATAAACTATTTGATGGTTCAAAAACATTCATTTAAAAGCTAAACACGATAACACTGTTGAAAACAACGACCCTTTTATTCTCACAAACACTTAAAACTTTTGCCCGGCGGGAGTAGGAAGAATCGTTCTATTTTTCTTCGTTTAAACTAAAAAGACCGATTTCATCGCACTTTATGGAAGAAACGTTCGGAACGATAACCTTCCAGCAGACCTTTCTCCGGGTCTTTCGAGAACCAGACCAGCACGGCTTTCCCTATGACATGGTCTTTCGGAACAAAACCGAACAAACGGGAATCGCACAGGCTCATGGAGTTGTTGGAGGCCATCCAATAATAGTCTTTTGTAAAGGTATAACTGGCTGCCACACGTCCCTCTACCCATAGTGTGTCGCCTTTCACTTCCGCCCTACGTCCTTCGTGCTGCACAATGGTATTGCGCAACAGTTTCACATTCCACGGATAGACCCTCACCGAGAGTCCTTTGGCGGGAATCACAAACGGATGCACGCCCTCGGCCGTATCGGTTTGCAGACTGTGAAACGCCACTTCGTTTCCAAGCTCCTGCTTTAACAGGTAAATCTCATAATGACTGAAACTGCGCAGATAGTTTCCTTCGTCGTAGCCAACCAGCTCATTGCCGGAAATACCGCTTTTAGCCATCGCCTTCACCACTATATCCTCCTTTTCACCGGGATAAGCGTACACCCACTTGCTATCCGGACTCAGCACATCGTCTTCAGTCTGGATAAGCTCCCTATTCAACATCAGGGTATCACCGGGCACACCGACACAACGGTTCATAAAGACTTCTCGAAGGTCTATGGCTTCGTCCAAAGAACGGGGAAACGGATTATTGAATAATACAATATCGCCCTTTTCAACGGAAGAATTGCCCCAACGGTGGTAACCGAAAAGAGAGATAAAAGGCACTCTGAAACCATAGCTCCATTTGTTCACAATCACCCTGTCGCCCTGATACAATGTATTCTCCATTCCCGACGAAGGTATCGTGCAGGAAGTAAACGCCATGAGTTTGACCAGAAGCACCAAAGCTATGGCAATGAGTAATGTTTTCAGTAACGAACGCATGATTTGGCGGACAAGCCGGAGAACACCCTCTTCAGGCTCTCCGGCATTACGTCCTATTTAATATTATCTACCCACTTGAAGAAACGGTTCCAACGAATCTTGCCATCGAACCAACCTCTGTCTTTATCCAAAGAGAGCCATACAACGATAGGTTTTCCTACCACATGGTCTTCCGGCACAAAGCCCCAATAACGGGAGTCGGCCGAGTTATGGCGGTTGTCGCCCATCATCCAATAATAGTCCATTTTAAAGGTATAAGTATCGGTTTGCTCTCCGTTAATATAGATTTTGCCGTCTTTCACTTCGAGTTTATTCCCTTCGTACACCCCAATCGGACGCTCGTAAATAGGTAAGTTATCCTCCGTCAAGCGAATGCTTTCTCCTTTCTTGGGAATCCATATCGGACCGTAATTGTCGCGCGTCCAGCCTGTATAGAGGTTTAGCGGATACAACCCGTCGGGATAGGATGGATTGACGGTAATACTCTCTACAATGTCTTTGCGTGCCAATAGCGCATCGTGGGCACGCTTGGTAAGAGGCATGGAGTAAAGCGTTTCTTCCGGATTGTGCGAAGCGGCATCCTCATTGGTTATATCCAGTTCACGACGCAATTCGTCGGGTATGGGACGGTGAGTCTTCACCGTGTAACTATACTGCACGTTGTCGGGTTCTTTATTGGCCACCCCATCGAGATAAATAACACGGTCTTTTATTTGCAACGTCTGTCCGGGCAAGCCCACACAACGTTTTACATAGTTCTCTCTACGGTCTACCGGACGGCTCATAATTTTGCCGAACTCCTGAGGATGCTCGGCAATGTATTTCCGTCCCTCATTATAGTAGAAATCGAATATCATCTTCTGTTGTGCCCGGCTCAGGCTATCCATCTGCGGTTTATTGGGATACATGGATTCGGCCAGTTGGTAACACAACCCATAGAAGTCGGCAGCTTGATAAGCCGGATTCGCCACAACCGTGTCGCCCGACGGATAGTTGAACACAACGATATCGTTCAGTTTCACCTCTCCCAAACCTTTCACCCTGCGATATTTCCACTGCGGCCACTCAATGTACGATTTAGTGTTTACTATCGGTAGCGTATGTTGCGTAAGGGGCATAGACAGTGGAGTTTGCGGGATGCGCGGACCATAGCTCAATTTGCTTACAAAGAGATAGTCGCCCGTAAGCAGGGATTTCTCCAGTGAAGAAGAAGGTATGGCATAATTCTGGAACGCATAAATGTTCACAAAGTACACGGCAACGATAGCGAAGATAATCGCATCCACCCAACTCATCACCGTACGTGCTGTAGGGTTCGTCAGCTTCTTCCACCAAGTCCAGGGAATCTTTTTCGTTATATAGGCATCGAAGATAAAGGGAACGACAATAAGTCCCAACCAGCTTTTCACCCATAAAAGGAAAAGCAGATAGAGCACCATGACGATGCTACACCGAATCCACTGCATCTTTGATAGTTTTTTAGACCTGTTCATAAAGGTTCGTTTTTAGAAGTGAAACAAATCATTCATACCTAAAAAGCCTGTGTGTTGAGCGGTATACTCGGCTGCCAACACGGCGCCCAATGCAAACCCTTTCCGGTTCTTCGCATCGTGGGTAATGGTGATGCTGTCAGCCTCCGAATCGTAACGGATGGCATGAATTCCAGGCACTTCCCCTTCGCGGATGGAGTGAATAGAGAGTTCGTCCGGAGCTGCGCTTTTTGTTCCCGAAAGCGTTCCGTCCGGTGCAAGGAAAGTTCCTTTCACCCATTTCGTTTTCCTGTCGAGGTTTTCCAGAATGCCTTCTGCCAAGGTAATGGCGGTGCCACTGGGGGCATCCAGTTTATGTACATGATGCGTTTCCGTCATTTCCACATCGTAAGCCGGAAACTGATTCATTATCTTTGCCAGATAGTTGTTCACAGCTGAAAAGATGGCAACGCCCAAACTGAAGTTGGAAGACCAAAACAAGGTTTTTCCCTCATTCTCACACATTTGTTTTATCTCCGCGCCATGTTCGGCCATCCACCCCGTGCTGCCGGAAACCAGCTTCACGCCGGCGGCAAAGGTTTTTATATAGTTCTGATATGCTACGGTAGGGGCAGTAAATTCGATGGCGACGTCTGCGCTCTTAAATGCTTCCGACTGGAAGTCTTCCTGATTATTAACATCAATAATGCTCACAATTTCGTGTCCGCGGCTTTGGGCTATTCTCTCTATCTCCTTGCCCATCTTGCCATAACCAATCAATGCTATTTTCATGCTGTATTTAATTAATTGATGCAAAGATAGGTTTTCTTCCTAATAATTATTTACTTTTGCGCCCAATATAACCTCAATTAACATGGAACTACTCCTGCATTATGCATGGAAACACAAGATATTTCCGTTAAAAGAGCTCCGGACCACACTCGGACAGACCGTGGAAATTCTTGATGTAGGACTGCATAATACAAACGCAGGTCCCGACTTTTTTAATGCCAAAGTAAAAATAGACGGCACGCTATGGGTGGGAAACATTGAAATTCACTCCTGTTCATCGGAGTGGTACAAGCACGGACACCACCGGGACGAGGCTTACAACTCCGTCATTCTGCATATAGCCGAAACCATTGATACCCCCGTTATCCGTTCCGACGGCGAGAGTATTCCGCAAATGCAACTATCTTGTCCCGAAACACTTAAAGCGCATTACCTTGAGCTTTGCCATACGGACATGTACCCGCCTTGTTACAAGATTATCCCATCGCTTCCGTCGTTGTTGGCGCACAGTTGGATGAGCACGTTACAGAGCGAGCGGCTGGAACAAAAAACGGAGCAGGTAATGGAGCGCTTAAAGCATTGCAATGGAAATTGGGAAGATGCGTTTTTCATCACCTTAGCCCGTAACTTTGGCTTCAGCCTCAACAGCGAAGCTTTTGAACGCTGGGCGCACTTGATACCCTTGCGGGCTGTGGACAAACATCGCGACAACCTGTTCCAGATAGAAGCTATTTTCTTTGGCCAGGCAGGCTTCCTGGAAGAGGAAATCTGCGATGAATACTACGAAAAACTACAAAAGGAGTATCTCTATCTGGCGCACAAATTCAACCTGCAACGCATGGATGTTTCCCTTTGGCGTTTCCTCCGTCTGCGCCCGGGCAACTTCCCGTCGGTCCGCATGGCCCAACTGGCATGGCTCTATTACCAATCGCAGGGTTTGCTGTCGCAACTGCTCGAAATAACGTGTCTGGAACAGGCCAAAGCTATCCTCTCTGCCGGCACGTCGGAATATTGGGAAACGCACTACCGTTTCGGAGAGCCTTCTCCCAAACGCCGCAAGACGTTAAGCCAGTCCTCCATCGACTTACTGCTTATCAACACCGTCTGCACCTTCCTGTTTGCCTACGGCCGCCATAAGAACGACGAAACATTGTGTCAACGCGCCATCCGTTTTTTGGAAGCGCTGAAACCGGAAAACAACCATATCACCCGCATGTGGAACAATTGCGGACTGAAAGCGGAGAGTGCCGCCGATACGCAGGCCTTGATTCAACTAAAAAAAGAGTACTGCGACCGGAAACGCTGCCTTTATTGCCGTTTCGGATATGAGTTCTTGAAACGGAAATAGGATAAATCTTTCGTTGCAGCACGGCGGAGAGAGGGGAACAATTCCTCCTTTCCGTTCTAGAGTTTTCCCCGTTTTGGCCTTTCAGTCTCCCTTTTCTCCGCCTGCCAACGGGCATCTCCACAGTTATCCCAACAAGCAATATCTCCGGCATCGGCTTCAAGGCTGAATGTATTCAGCTCCCGTTTGTCCAACATCCGGAATACCGTCGTCCTCTCTCCTGCCGGACGGGATTCTGTTTCTTCAATCAACAAAATTCCATATCAGTGGTACTGAAGTTAGCACGGCGGAGATAGGGTTTGCAAACGTTTAAACGAATCTTTTTAAAAGAACACAGGTTGCAAAAAACAATGCGTTTTATGACTTTCCACATGCTTTTTCTTTGTATCTTTGTTGCATTATCAGCGGTGAACCACTACAATAATTCATACAAACCACTCGAATGGATAAATTGAACAACTGGAGTGATTTATATAAACCACTAAAGCGGTTCACTGTAAAAACGGCTTGTTCTTAATAAGGACTTGCCTTATCCACATTAAAACATACTATATGGCAATTACTTACGAATGGTACGAAAACCCTAACGCAGAGGGAGAGAAGGAAGAGAGAGGGCTGCATCCACGTTTGCTGCTCAACGGGAAAGTAACGACAGAACAACTTTGTGCACGTATACGCGACCGCAGCTCATTGGCCGTAGGCGACGTGAAAAGCGCTATCACTACCCTGGCGGAGCTATGCGGGGAAGAGTTGTGCGAAGGTCGCGAGGTACACATTGAGGGGTTGGGATATTTCTTCCCCATCCTGCAAACCACGCAACAAGTAACCCGCTCCACCCCGCATAAAAGCACGAAAGTGAAACTGAAAAGCATCGGTTTCCGTCCCGACACCCGGCTAAAAGGTTACATGCAAGGCCTTAAAGTGGAGCAGAGTAAATACGTACACCACTCGTCCGGCCTCTCGGAAACAGAGATGGAGATGCGTCTGACAGAATACTTCGCCGAACACGAGGTGATGATACGCATCGATTTCCAAAGTCTGTGCGGACTGACACGCACCACCGCCAACCGCCATTTGAAACGGCTGACGGAGGAGGGCAAACTCATCAATATCGGACGTCTCCGCCAACCCATTTACCGTCCCGCACCCGGACACTACGGCGTATCGCTCGATAAGTAAAGCGGACGGTAAAGGCGTTCCCGCACCCGCATTTTGCTTTCAGTTTTCAGTCCGCCTACTTTCAGCTGGAAAGTCGGCAGGCTGGCGAAGACACGTAAAGCTGAAAGCGAAAAATAGACCGTTAAATAACAAGAGAAGATATAGCAAACCAATCATTTTATAATTACTTTTGCATGGATATATATAAATGATACGCGTATGGAGCACCTATTCAATCAAGAACAGCAACAGAAGGCCTCTTTTATTCTGGAAAATCCTTTGGCTAAGTTATCCGAACTTTATTCTAATGAAATAAAAGATTTGGCAATAGTCTGGTGTTACTATTCCGGTAAGATAGAAGGCAACACTTACACCTACGTTGAAACAGAGGCTCTATTGAAAGACGGCATTACTTCCGAAAAGAAGTATGAGGATGCCAAGATGCTTAAAAATCTCTATAACACGTTCATCTCCGAGCTGAAATATATCCATAAAGATAAAAATCAAGAAACCATAGACGAACGCACCCTATTCAGAATACATCAATCTATCTCAACCAGACCGGTGTCTAACGAAGAATCCGGTTTGCTACGAACACGCGCCGTTCGTATAAGCGGAACAACATACATTCCACCTAAAAGCCAGCAAGAAATTAAAAGCAAACTGAACGAGATTCTCTTCCAGCAAGAAGCATATACCAATCCATTAGAGAAAGCCGTATATTTACATTGTAATCTGGCCCATCTGCAACCTTTCATTGATGGAAATAAGCGGACCGCAAGGATGATAGAAAGTATCGTTTTAATGAATGCAGGAATCATTCCGGTGTATTCGGCCAAAGATGCCGATATACTAAGCTACAGAAAAGGGTTGATTGCGTTTTACGAAACAGAAGACTACAGCCCATACGCCGACTATTTTCTGGATAGACAGATGGAACGAATAAAAGAAATAGAGTAACTTTTATATTCCACACAATAAAAAAGATACCGGGTAAAGCAAGCATTTGCCACTTCACCCGGTACTCCAATCCTATATGATGCGAATGGATTTGCTATTCCAGCCAATTCACTCTTGTATTTCCTACCCAGTCTTTAAATTTCGGATAGGCAGTTTCTATGGATACCCGTTCCTCTGTCCACACATAACTTATAGGCACGCATATTTTCTGAGGAGCTTTACCGCAATTTGCTCATAAAAGCGTACCTTTGCCCTCCATGGAAAAATACATCTTTGAACTGAATATGAAGGTACGCGATTATGAATGCGACCTGCAAGGCATTGTCAACAATGCCAATTACCAACATTATCTGGAACATACCCGCCACGAATTCCTCACTTCCGTGGGCATCAGTTTTGCCACACTGCATGAGCAGGGAGTAGACCCGGTGGTGGCGCGCATCAACATGGCTTTTAAAACACCACTGAAAAGCGGCGATGAATTCGTGTCCAAACTTTATATGAAGAAAGAGGGCATCAAATACGTGTTCTACCAAGACATCTTCCGGTTACCCGATATGAAAGTCGTCATCAAATCTACTGTAGAGAGCGTTTGCGTTGTCAACGGCCGATTAAGTGAAAGCGCCTTGTTCAATGAAACCTTTGCTCCCTACCTCCATGAATGATGAAGAACTGCTATACAGCCTGGCACTGACCCGTATTCCGGGACTGGGACTGGCCGGCATGCGTAAACTGTGGCACGCCTGCGGCAATGCGACCGACATTTTCCGCCGCCGGATGGAATTGCCTGAGCTCGTAACGGGGTCGGACAAATTGGTAGAGGCGCTGGACTGTCCGCCCGCTTTCGAACGGGCTCGCCACGAACTGGAATTTATCCGGAAAAACAAAATAGCGTGTCTGGGATACAACGATGCCGAATATCCTTCTCGCCTCCGAGAGTGCGGCGATGCGCCTACCCTGCTGTTTTACAAAGGCAATACCCCGCTCAACCAACTGAAAGTAATCAATCTGGTGGGCACACGTCACGCTACGGAATATGGAAAAGAGATTTGCCACAACTTCTTGCGCGACTTGCGGCAACTTTGTCCGGAGGTGCTCATTGTAAGCGGACTGGCATACGGCATCGATATCCACGCACATCGGGCGGCACTGGAATACGGATTCCCTACCATCGGCGTATTGGCGCACGGACTGGACCGCATCTACCCTCCCTCGCACCGACACACGGCCGTACAAATGGTACAACAGGGCGGACTGCTGACCGAATTCATGAGCGAAACCAACCCCGACCGTCAGAACTTTGTGATGCGTAATCGCATTGTAGCCGGCATGTGCGATGCCACCATCGTAGTAGAGTCCGCCGCGAAAGGCGGGGCGCTCATTACCGCCGATTTAGCCGAAGGATATCACCGCGACTGTTTCGCCTTCCCCGGACGCCTTTACGACCCTTACTCGCAAGGGTGCAACGCTTTGATACGCGACAACCGCGCGGCGCTGATTCAATCGGCCGAAGAGTTTGTAAAAGCGATGTGCTGGGATACAGGGAACACCATTCCACAGCCTATCCAACGACAACTCTTCCCCGACCTGACGGAGGAAGAAGAACAAATAGCCCGCACGCTACAAGCCTCTCCGGACGGATTGCCGATTAACGAACTGGCTATGACCTCCACACTGCCTGTAAACAAACTAAGCGCCTTGCTTTTCGAAATGGAAATAAAAGGGGTGATTCAGGCTCTTCCGGGAAACCGCTATAAGACTTTATTATAAGGAGCCATCTAGAGTTATGGGAGTTGTCGAAGCCATAGAAAGCTATCAGAGTTAAAGGAGCTGTCGCCATCGAAGGCTATCAGAACTAAAGGAGCTGTCGGAGTGACTCCTATAAATAAAGTACACTAAGACTGATTGGAAGCTTTTAACGTCCCTGTCTATAGGCTTTTTGAGTATTTCTTTAAAAGAAGCTTTCTTTTTACACACAACTGTAACCCCAAGGCATTGGGCTATAATTTCGATAATCATCATAAAGAAAAGTATTTAAATATATCACTTTTAAGGTGTATGCTATTAAAGCAAAGACCTTATAGAGGTTTTACCGGACAACAATCATTTGTAATATCGAGGATACCATTTTTCCGCAGTTGCAGAATAAAAATTCCGCAGTTGCGGAAACTTATTTTCGCAACTGCGGAAAAAACGAATGCCCTGCCACAGACTTTCCATACCGAATCTGTTATCCGCAGAAAGGCTTTTCTATTTCACTACTTCCGGAATCGGTTTCCCGATGCAACCATTCGGCATCTGTATTTTTAAAAGAGCGGCAACCGTAGCGGCAATATCCGTCATGTCCACTTCCCGGTTTGTGTGGCCGGCAGACACACCCCAGCCATAGAACAGCAACGGGATATGCGCATCATACGGCACCCACACGCCATGCGTGGTGCCAAGCGGCTCTTCTTTCGAAGAAACATCGTACCATCCCGGCTTAACGATAATCTGTATGGCACCGCTGCGTTCGCGGTTATAACCATTCACAATCCGTTCGCGAAGCGGTTGCGGGATAGGCGCCGTAATCGCTTTCTCCATATCTACTACGTAGGCAATCTCCTCCTGTGTCTCCAGAAAACGAATTGCACACGCTTTTACTTTCTCATAATCCGCTCCGGCTGCCTCCAACCGAGTCCGGTTAAGATAAACCTGATAATTTTCCAGACTGGGGACAGCCTCCTCTACCCCAAACTGTGCCTTGATGAGTGCATTAAGCGCAGCCTTCGTCTTATCGAAAGCCCAAGCGCCGGCCGGAATTTCATGGTCTTGCAAGAAACGGACGTTATGCGCCGCGGCATGGTCGGCAGTAAGGAAGAGCATGTAATTACCCTTGCCCACCTTCTCATCCAGATAAGTAAGGAAGGCCTCCACATCCTTATCCAACCGCAGATAAGTATCTTCCGTCTCTACGGCATTCACGCCAAATTGATGTCCTATATAATCGGTTGACGAAAGGCTCACAGCCAGAAAATCGGTCTGTTCCCCCTGTCCCAACTGTTCATTTTCCACTGCCGCCTTAGCCATATCCAACGTAAACGAATTGCCATAAGGCGTTGTACGAATCACCCCGTACCCCATCTTCTTGAAAAGTTCGGAAGTACGGATGGGGAAAGTGGGCTTGCCTCCTTTTTCAAACGGTTTCTCGTAACGTGTGTCGTCGGCCGTACTCTGTACGTAAGCCTCCATCGGATAAAGAGTGTTCCAGTCCTGCTTCAGATATTGCGCGGCCAAATCCTTTTTATTGAAATCGTCCACCCACGCAGGCAACTGCTGCATATAATAGGTACTGCTAATCCATTTCCCCACCTTATCGTCAAACCAGTAAGCCGCATTGGCTGTATGTCCGGCCGGCAAAATAGAAGCACGGTCTTTCAGCGCTATGCCTATGGTTTTAGAACGGAAGTTAGTAGCCAGGCGCAATTCGTCCGTTACGGTAGTGACCCATAAGTTACGGGGCGACATCTTGCCTGCAGCAGTCTGGCTTCCTACCCCTGCCACCAGCGAGTCGTCCGTACAATACATCTCCTTTCCAAGGCGTTCCACCCGGAAATTATTGCCGGCAATGCCATGTATCGACGGCACGGAACCGGTATAAATACAGGTATGCCCGATGGCTGTTACAGTAGGGATATAATCTAACATAGTGTTCTCGCAACTAAACCCGCCATGCAGCAACCGTTTAAAACCTCCGTCACCATACATGTCGTAGTACCGGTACAGATAATCCCAACGCATCTGGTCTACCACTACCCCTACTACCAATTTCGGACGGGGAACACTTCCTCTCTCTTCTGCGCGGATTGACGATAGGGTCATCACTCCCAAACAAAGGGCTAAAAACAATCTCTTCCTCATATTCTTTCCATTCTTTTTTAATCTGCCGTCACACTCCCTTCATTCTAAAGGAATACGTGTAAAAGCTGAGTTGTTCATTTTATTAATGTACTAAAGAAAAACCACTGCCTAAAGGGGATGTGATACCTCTTATGACGTACTAAAGAAGACATACCCCGGAGAACTCACATCGTCAAAAGGAAATGTTATTCTCCTTGTAATGTACAAAAGAAAAACAGACACCGAATAGCATCCACTGCCGAAAGAAGGTGCTGTCCGTCTTGTACTATGCAAAAGAAAAGGATACCTGTTACATTTATATGACAAAACCGTTACTATCTCTTTAAAGAGGGATTCTTGGCTAATCCCCATGCCGGAAGAGTCCGGACCGGAGTATTCTGCTTGTCCAATAAGTTAATGTGAGTTAAGCTATGAAGGAGGTAAGCGGAGATAATTCTATTTTTGCTACTCAAACTCAAAAGCAAACGGATTATGGATAACGTACTTACAGATAGTTTAGAGGAACTTCTTACACAATATGGTTTAGGACAAGAGTCTATCAGCATCACCCAACGCATTATATGGATTGCTGTCATTCTGCTTATTGCTTACTTAACCGACCTTATTTGCCGTAAAATCATTGTTCCGGCCATTAAGAAAGTAGTAGCCACCACAAAAGTAACCTGGGACGACTATCTGTTTTCACATAAAGTATTGGACAGTGTTTGCCACATCATACCCTCCATCGTTATCTATATCCTCTTGCCCTTTGCTTTTTATGATGTGCCCTCATGGCTTTCTTTCTTGATGAAAATCAGTCAGGTATACATCATCGCTACCACTCTGAAACTGATATGTGTATTCCTTTCCGCCCTTTACGAGCTATCGAATCAACACGAGCAGCTGAAAGACCGCCCGCTGAAAGGAGTCTATCAGATGCTGAAAATCATCGCTATATTTGTTGGAACAATCGGCATCATCAGCGTGCTTATCGACAAATCGCCCATTGCCCTTTTCGCCGGACTGGGTGCCGCAGCTACGGTACTGATGCTGGTGTTTAAAGATACCATTGTGGGATTGGTTGCCGGGGTACAACTCTCTGCCAACGATATGTTGCGCCCGGGCGACTGGATTGTAATGGAGAAATCGGGTGCCAACGGCGTTGTTACCGAGGTAACCCTTACCACCATCAAAGTACGTAATTGGGACAACACCATCACCACCATACCCCCTTATACATTGGTAAGCGACTCGTTTCAAAACTGGCGTGGGATGCAGGAAAGCGACGGTCGACGTATAAAACGTTCTATCAACATAGATATGCGCAGCGTCCGGTTTTGCACTCCCGAGGAATTGAAGAACTACGTAGCAAACGGGTGGATAACACCCGAAGAAGCAACCCCTGAAACCATAAACCTGGGCGTATTCCGCAAATACCTGGAAAACTATCTCCGCCAGCATCCTCTGGTCAATACCAACATGACCTTAATGGTTCGCCAGTTGCAACCTACCCCACAAGGGTTGCCTATTGAGCTCTATTTCTTCTCAGCAAACAAGAATTGGGTTCCATACGAACAGTTACAGGCTGATATCTTCGATTATGTACTGGCCGTTCTCCCCCAATTCGGACTCCGGATATTCCAAAGCCCAAGCGGAAACGACTTCCAAAGTTTTCTGAATTCCTCTGCAAAAGAAGAGATTTAGCCTCTGCTGAAGAAGCTTTTTAAAAGACTATAGCCAACAGAGCATGAGGTGTCAGAACTAAAACACTCACTCTAAATTTCCCAATAGAATTCGTAGAAAACGAACCTACATCCGGCATAAAAGACGAAATGAAAGGGAGAACTGTCCGTTTTTAACAAGACATTAACATTCAACCAACAACTCTGTATAAAGCGGGCTAAGGTTGCATTTTACTTCAATTACACCTGTTTCATATTATAAATAGCTCGAAAAAGAGATAAAAGACTAACATTTCGGAACCGATTTATCCCTAACTTCCTAACAAGAGCCTCCCTATAAGGCTTCTTTAGTTTCATTTAGAAGCTAAAACAACTACAATTAGCTTTAAAATGAAAGTATAACCATTTATTTATAAAACAAAAAGAATTAAATATTGCAATCTACACTTCTTTTTGTCTATCTTTGCAGCAGATACAAGATACAAATGCAGGAAATTGTTAGGTATTAGTTATAAAGAGACAAGAGAAGAGAGAGAAATGAAGCGGTAGCCGATAACCGCATTAGAAAAAGTGTAATTTTGAGAGAGAGAAAGAAGAGGATTCTGTTAACGGCGCCAAGGGGATATCGGCTTTAAGCCCCGCCGTTACGATTCCTGCTTTATTTAGAAGATGATTCGTAATACTCAATGAAATAGGATGCAAACAGGGAGGATTCCCCCCTGTTTGCATCCATACACAGCCGATATAAGGAAAAGAACCGGAGAACGAGATAAACAAACTTTTAACAACACCTTTAAATAAAGAAATATTATGTGCGGAATTGTTGGAATATTCAATACGAAGGAACAATCGGATGCCCTGCGTGCCAAAGCATTAAAAATGGCTCAGAAAATACGTCACCGCGGTCCCGACTGGAGTGGTATCTACTGCGGAAGAAATGCGATTCTTGCTCACGAACGTCTCTCAATCGTCGACCCGCAATCCGGCGGGCAACCTTTATATAGCCCCAACCGCAAATATATTCTCGCGGCTAACGGTGAAATATACAACCATCGCGAGATTCGTGCGCAATATGCCGGACGGTATGAGTTCCAAACGGGTTCCGACTGCGAAGTCATCCTGGCCCTCTATCAAGACAAGGGAATTCATTTTCTGGAAGACCTAAACGGTATCTTCGCTTTCGCTCTTTACGATGAAGAAAAAGACGATTTCCTGATTGCCAGAGACCCGATAGGAGTGATTCCTTTATACATCGGAAAAGATGCCGATGGAAAAGTATACGTAGCCAGCGAACTGAAAGCGTTAGAGGGTTTTTGCGATGAATACGAGCCTTTTTTACCGGGACACTACTATTGGGGCAAAGAAGGAAGGATGACACGCTGGTATACACGCGACTGGTTTCGATACGATGCGGTAAAGGATAACCCGGCTTCGGTACAGGACGTGCACGATGCGTTGGAAAACGCCGTAAAGCGCCAATTGATGAGCGACGTTCCTTACGGAGTACTACTTTCGGGCGGACTGGACAGCTCGGTTATTTCGGCCATTGCAAAGAAATATGCCGCCAAGCGAGTAGAAACAGACCAGAAGACAGATGCCTGGTGGCCTCAGCTCCACTCCTTTGCTATCGGTTTAAAAGGCGCTCCCGACTTGGCGAAAGCCAGAGAGGTGGCTCAATACATCGACTCCGTTCACCACGAAATTAACTACACTATCCAGGAAGGCCTGGATGCCGTACGGGATGTCATCTATTTCATCGAAACCTACGATGTGACCACCGTTCGCGCTTCCACTCCGATGTACTTGCTGGGACGCGTCATCAAAAGCATGGGTATCAAGATGGTGCTCAGTGGCGAAGGAGCCGATGAAGTATTCGGCGGATACCTCTATTTTCATAAAGCACCTGATGCCGAGGCCTTTCACGGAGAAACCGTACGCAAACTAAGCAAGCTCTATATGTACGACTGCCTGCGTGCCAACAAGTCTCTTTCGGCATGGGGCGTAGAAGGACGCGTTCCATTCCTTGACAAAGAATTCCTGGATGTGGCTATGCGGTTGAATCCGAAAGCCAAGATGTGTCCGGGTAAAGAAATCGAGAAGAAAATTGTACGGGAAGCCTTTGCCGACATGTTGCCTGAGAGCGTGGCATGGCGCCAGAAAGAGCAGTTCAGCGATGGAGTGGGTTACAACTGGATTGATACGTTAAAAGCCATTACAGCTGCGGCAGTAAGCGACGAAGAAATGGCTCACGCTTCCGAACGGTTCCCTATCAATCCACCCATGAACAAAGAAGAATACTATTATCGCTCCATTTTCGAGGAACACTTCCCCAGTGCCTCCGCAGCTAAAAGCGTGCCAAGCGTACCAAGTGTAGCTTGTTCCTCTGCCGAAGCACTGGCCTGGGATGCCCTCTTCAAGAATCAGAACGACCCCAGCGGACGTGCCGTAAAAGGGGTACACGAGAAGGCGTATTGATTACAGAGAAGGCGTAGAATACCTATTACAAAGATAGGACAACTGTTTGAGACTTCCGGTTCCGTAGCTCATAGAGCTCTATATTGTACAGCTACGATAACAATCCGGGTATCCAAAGAAAAACCACATTATTAGTTAGCGCCTCCCACATGGTTAGTTATTCAGATAACTAACCATGTGGGAGGCGCTAACATTGCTTCTTATTTTTCCATGAAAAAGTCGTCTCTTTTTAGCTTCGGGAACAAAGGTTATTTCAAGCAAACCTGCCGTTCTAAGGGAAGTCATGCCGAAACATAATCCGGCTCTTTACTACAACAAAATCATGCGCTTTTCCAGCAACGAGAGAATCTTACTTTTCAGCGCATGGGCATTAATAGGCTTGGAAGCATAAGCATTGAAACCACTATGCAAAATCCGTTGCTCGTCCGAATCGAAAGCATAGGCCGTAACGGCAATGATAGGAACGGTAGAAGATGTTTTCCGGATTTCTTCTACAGCCTCATAGCCGTTAAGTACCGGCATATTGATATCCATAATGATTAAATGCGGATGCTCTTTACAAAAAAGTTCCACCGCTTCCCGTCCGTTAGAAGCATGTATCAACTGATATTCATTCTTCAATATCGATGCAAATAACTTATAGTTACTATCCGTATCTTCGGCTATCAGAATCTTGAGCTTATTCTTACTTACCACCTCTTTCGTTTCGGCATCCATATCCTCCTCATCAGACGAGGCTCCGCCCGCTTCTCCCGAAGATATTTTCACCGGATTATAAGGAACAGTAAACCAGAACGTAGAACCTTTTCCCAATACCGAATCCACTCCGATACGTCCACCCAGTTTGTGCACAATCATTTCACAAATTGACAGCCCAAGCCCTGTACCCTGCTGGAAACTATCCAACTTGACAAAACGGCCAAACACCGTCTCCTTCTTATCATGAGGTATGCCACACCCTGTATCCACCACGTAAAAATAAAGCATACCGTCTTCCTGCAAACGATATCCCAGACTAATGCTTCCCCTCTCGGTAAATTTCATGGCATTCGTCATCATATTTATCAGCACCTGTGTCAAACGGTTCTTTTCAGAGTGGATATAACAAAACGGTATGGGAATAGTACATAGAATCTCTATCGGACGTTCGTTTAAGCGGAACACAAACATTTGTTCCAATTCGCGCATCACTCCATTCAGATTAAAATCCGTATAAACAAATTCCAACGTTCCGGCCTCTATTTTCGAGAGGTCGAGAATATCATTAATCAGTTGCAGAAGCAAGGTATTGTTATTTTCGATGATATGCGCATATTCCTCCTTCTCTTCGGGTTCTTCCGCATCCAGCAGGATGTTGGAGAAACCTACAATGGCATTCAGAGGCGTGCGGATTTCGTGACTCATATTAGCAAGGAAAGCAGATTTCAAACGATTGCTCTCTTCCGCCCGTTCCTTGGCTTCAAGCAATTCCAGCTCCATCTTCTTACGCTGAGTTATCGCCACCGACGAACCTATTAAGGTGAGCGGTGTACCATCCTCATCGCGCATATCCACGGCAGCCTGCGCTTCGACCCATTCAAAATTAGTATGTCCGTTAGCAGATACCAACACACGATATTCTTCTTTTATCGTTTCTATGCGTCCTTCAAGCAATGCCATAAACGCATTTTCCACTCTTTCACGGTCCTCTTTATGAATTTTAGAGAAGTATTCGGCTTCGGGAACAGACAGTGCATCCTCATCCCCTCTAAAGTCTTGCAATTCAATCGGACGTTTTACATCGCAAAGAATCGTTTTCTTTTTCAAGTCCCATTTCCACGGAATCAAATTAGCCACATCGAGTGTCATTGCCAACTTATGGTTTACCGATTCGAGCATGTTCTGTGCCCGATGAACCCTGGTTACATCAATTACATACAAGCACACGTCATTTTCATCGGCTCCGGGCACTACTTTCAGTTCATAAAAAGAATCGGATATTTCATGCCTGTACTCAAACGAGTAAGGTTGCTTACATTGAAGCACCTCTTTAAATATGCCCAGATACGATGTCGTGTCTCCCCAATAATCCTTATCTCCCTCTATATCGCTACCCTTTGAGCCGATAGGGAACTTCGGCCCCACCTTCGAAGAAATATACAAATCATTCGCCTCCTTCAATACATAGTCTATGGCATTTCCGTCGTTATCATACAAAAGACGGTATTTACACACCACAATAGGCATATTATCAAACAAGACTTTATATTGCGCCAGAAGGCTGAATTCCTTTTTACGGTGCGCTTCCACCTTATTCAACAAACGAAGACGCATCCACAGGATACCTAACAGGATAAGCAGGACACCAAAGCCGATAAAAGTGTAACGATAGCGCATCCAATAGCTCACCGGAGCAAAATAGTAAACGGCATCACTCGGATAAAGCTTAGGAGAGATGCCTCCGGTCTGCAATACATTATAGCAAAAAGCATAACGGGGCTTTCCGGCCTCACACCATCTCACTGCCGGAGGTTGCAGCCGATATAACATTGTATCCAATATATCTGCAACGGTTTTCCCCATTTCATGACCACAATAGAGATATCCTCCTGCCATTTCATCCGTATGTATCCCTAAATCCAACAACGTAAAGACCGGATGAGGGGTAATATTGGCCACCACTCTGTGATTACTGGTAGAAAGATAACTCGAACCGGACTCCCCTTTACCCAAAATCCATGAATAGTACAAGATACCCACCTTTTTGATATCATAAGAACGGATAGAGTCGAGCATCATTTCTGTGGAAACCTGTCCCTCCACAAGTTGTGAGAACTCAAGATGAGGGAATTTCTCTTTCATCACCTTCTCCATCCGGCATCGCATCCGGGCGCTGATATATCGTCTGTCGGATATAAACACCAGTTTTTTCATTTCCGGTAATAAATGAATCATCATCTTTACCGTTTCTTCCATATATACAGGACAATTTACAATGGTAATATTCAGCCCCTTTACCAAATCCTCAAGCAAATACTCCTTTTCAGTAGGACTATAAGCCTTGCTCAAACAAGATTCTAATGAAACAACCGAATCATTATCCGCACAAAGAATCACAGGAATTCCCTTCCATATAGTGTGTAATTCGTCTAAAAAAGTCAATAACGCAAAGTTTCCTTGCAGCACAATCACTTCAGGAGGATTGAATTGTACTTTGTTGAGAATTTCCTGCTTACGTTTTATCAATACTTCTTTGTCTGTCATCAGCAACATGTTCAAAGATTCCATTTGAACACCTACATCCGACGCTTTATCCACCAGGCTGTTGCGGATGGCGTCAAACACATATTCCGACCAGACATATTCCTCCGTATAGGAATTTATCACCAATATATTATCACTTTTTCCATTTCCGTAAGATGAAAAGGGAAGGAATAGAAAGCAAAAGAACTAAAATTGCTTTCCACCTACAATATGTTATTGTAATCATTATATACTTAATAAAAAAGAAGAACAAATAAAGACCTTTTAAATAGAACCGCCAAATAAAAGTAGAATAAATTTAAAAAAACTGTAAAACAAGTATTTAATTGTACTAAAATGGACAAAAACACACTTTAAGACAGACCGTAAATCTTTCCTATAAGTTGATACATAAAAATCCCCTTATTTCACCTGATTAGTTAAACTTAGAAGGAAGAAATAAGGGGATTTTCCTTAAAGAGGCTTTCATCTATCCGATTTCTAATTCTCAGATTCTATTGTGAAACTACCTCTTGTCTATTTTCAAAAGTGGCATCACTGTTTTTCGAAGAATTTCTTAAAGAAAAGAATCTGATAATCAATCGAATTCTCCCAATACTTACCATTGTGTACGCCGGGACGAGTTATGAAGTCATGGTCTATTTTCAATGCCAACAACCTGTTATGCAAATCCTTGTTTACATTCAAAAAGAAATCGCCCTCTCCGCAATCAATGATAAGCGCCAACTCACCATTCGAGATTTTATCTATTTGGTTGATAACGGTGTGCTGATCCCATGATTTCTTGTTATAGGCAAACTCTCCCAATTGTTTCTGTATCTCCCAATTCTGAGGGAAAGGACGAATATCTACTCCTCCACTGGTGCTTCCGGCCGCTCCAAACACCTCTTTATGGCGTATTCCAAGCCATAACGCTCCGTGTCCGCCCATACTGAGGCCTGTAATGGCTCTTCCTTTGCGATTTGCCGTCGTTTTATAATGGGAGTCGATATAATCCACCAATTCGGACGAAACAAAAGTCTCGTAGCGATATGCCGGATTCTTCGGACTATCGAAATACCAACTGTTCTTACCATCGGGACAAATAAACAAAAGGCCCTTTTCATCAGCTATTTGCGGCAGAGTAGGTTTCAGGTCTATCCACGATTTAGCATTACCTCCATAGCCATGCAAAAGATAAATGGCCGGACAAGATACGGCATTCTTCCCTAAAGCTGCATCCGGAACAATTACTACTACCTCCACCTCTTTATTCATGGAAGCACTCTTCACTTTCAATGTATCCACTCTCGCCGCATTCACCTGTACAAGGTAAAGCGCTAAGAGCGATAGCAATAACAAACTCTTTTTTCTCATCATATTGTATTTTAGTCCTATTCTGTTTTATTATTCGAGGAAAGCAAAGCTCCAGACTTCACTTAAACTTCGTATAATATATGCTATTCCTATACCACACATTTATGCAATCTCTTCCCCCTAAAACTACATACATGCAAAACTAATAAAATTATGCATCCAACTAAGTGAAAATAGAAGTTTTTCCATATATCCGTGGATAATCCACACAAAAAAATCCCCTCGACAGTAAAGAAGCTGTCGAAGGGATTCATATATAAAACATTTAAAAAGCTCCTAGTCTTTCAGTTTTGCTTTAATGAACTCACGGTTCAAACGGGCAATATTACTGATTGATACGCATTTCGGACACTCAGCTTCGCATGCACGGGTATTTGTACAGTTACCGAAACCCAGTTCGTCCATCTTGCTCAACATCGCTTTAGCACGACGAGCGGCTTCCACTTTACCTTGAGGCAACAGCGCCAACTGACTTACTTTAGCCGAAACAAACAACATAGCCGAACCATTCTTACATGCTGCCACACAAGCACCGCAACCAATGCAAGATGCTGCATCCATGGCTTCGTCAGCGATTGGCTTCGGAATCAAAATGTTGTTGGCATCTTCTGCCGAACCGGTACGTACACTGACATAACCACCGGCTTGCATAATCTTATCGTAAGCAGAACGGTCTACCATCAAGTCTTTGATGACAGGGAATCCTGCCGAACGCCACGGCTCTACGGTAATGGTATCGCCATCGTTGAAACGGCGCATATAGAGCTGACAAGTAGTAGCTCCGTTTGCAGGTCCGTGCGGATGTCCGTTCACATAAAGTGAACACATACCGCAAATACCCTCGCGGCAATCGTGGTCGAATACAACCGGTTCCTTACGCTCGCTAATAAGCTGTTCGTTAAGGATGTCCAACATTTCCAAGAAAGAAGTATCGCCCGGAATATCTTTCATCTGGAATGTTTCGAAATGACCTTTCTCTTTAGGTCCGTTCTGACGCCAAACTTTCAGCGTGAAACTTATATTTTTATCCATTGTTTCTTAATTCTTTAATTGTTTAACTTACCGATTAGCTCTTATAATTACGAGTCTGAACCTTGATAGCCTCGTAGTGAAGCGGTTCTTTAATGAGTACAGGAGCCTTTTCGTCGCTTCCTTGGTATTCCCAGCAACCTACGTAGAAGAAGTTCTCATCGTCACGTTTCGCTTCACCTTCTGCTGTCTGGTACTCTTCACGGAAGTGTCCTCCGCAACTTTCGTTACGGCTCAACGCATCGTAAGCAACTAACTCACCCATGGTGATAAAGTCTTCCAAACGGATAGCTTTGTCGAGCTCTACATTCATACCCTCTTTGCTACCTGGGATAAACAAGTTCTTATTGAATTCTTCGCGGATTTTCTTAATCTCTTCCAGACCTTTCTTCAAGCCTTCTGCAGTACGTCCCATACCTACGTATTCCCACATGATGTGGCCCAATTTCTTGTGGATGGAATCAACCGATTCGTTACCTTGAATACTCATCAGGCGGTCAATCTTGTCCTGAACAGCTTTCTCTGCTGCTGCAAACTCAGGCAGTTCGGTAGAGAAACGGGGAACGGTAATCTGGTCGGAAAGGTAGTTCTGAATAGTATAAGGAAGCACGAAATAACCGTCGGCCAAACCTTGCATCAACGCCGAAGCACCCAAACGGTTGGCTCCGTGGTCGGAGAAGTTACACTCACCGATAGCAAACAGACCCTGGATAGAGGTTTGCAATTCGTAATCTACCCAAATACCACCCATTGTATAGTGGATAGCCGGATAAATCATCATCGGATTATAATATTTCACACCGTTGATTTCCTTAGCCAATTCGCCCGGATTCACGTCTGTGATTTCTTCGTACATATCGAAGAGGTTACCATAACGCTGGCGAACCACATCAATGCCCAAACGGCTGATAGCTTCGCTGAAGTCGAGGAATACAGCCAAACCGGTATTGTTTACGCCATAGCCCTTGTCGCAACGTTCTTTAGCGGCACGCGAAGCCACGTCACGCGGAACGAGGTTTCCGAATGCCGGATAACGGCGTTCCAAGTAATAGTCGCGGTCTTCTTCAGGAATATCGCTACCCTTCTTAGTACCTTCCTGCAATGCCTTGGCATCTTCCAAGCTCTTCGGAACCCAGATACGGCCATCGTTACGCAACGATTCCGACATCAATGTAAGTTTCGACTGCTTGTCGCCATGAACCGGAATACAAGTAGGGTGAATCTGTACGTATGAAGGATTAGCAAAGTAAGCGCCCTTGCGGTAGCATTGCATAGCTGCCGAACAGTTACAAGCCATCGCGTTAGTAGAAAGGAAGTAAGCGTTACCATAACCACCGGTTGCGATAACTACGGCATGCGCTGCGAAACGCTCCAATTTACCGGTTACCAGATTCTTGGCGATGATACCCCGGGCACGGCCGTCTATCATAACCAGCTCTTCCATTTCATAACGGGTATAGAGTTTCACAGTTCCGGCATTTACCTGACGGCTCAATGCCGAATAAGCACCCAGCAACAACTGCTGTCCGGTTTGTCCTTTTGCATAGAATGTACGGCTTACCTGTGCACCACCGAAAGAACGGTTGTCCAACGTACCGCCATATTCGCGTGCAAAGGGAACACCTTGTGCCACACACTGGTCGATAATGCTGTTTGAAACTTCAGCCAAACGGTAAACGTTTGCTTCGCGGGCACGATAGTCGCCACCTTTTACCGTATCGTAGAACAGGCGGTATACCGAGTCACCGTCGTTTTGATAATTCTTTGCCGCATTGATACCTCCCTGTGCCGCAATAGAGTGCGCACGACGCGGAGAATCTTGAATACAGAAATTAAACACTCTGAATCCCATCTCACCCAGAGATGCTGCCGCAGAAGCACCGGCCAAACCGGTTCCTACAACGATAATATCCAGACGACGTTTATTGGCAGGGTTCACCAACTTTTGGTGAGCTTTATAATTGGTCCATTTCTCAGCCACAGGGCCTTCAGGAATTTTTGAATCTATAGTAGCCATAATATATTACAGTTTAAGTATTTACTATTAACTAAGCGCAGCTCGCACCGCAACAAAGTGATTTCAGATAGATATATATTACAAGATTAAAAAATTCCGAATGGTATTCACTTTTACGATGATTCAAAAGATGAAGCGGATTATTCAGATTGTCTTTCTCCGTGAGGAAACTTTTCTCGAAAAATAAAGGCATCAACAATATGAATTTATTGGAGGTACCTATATGAAACAGGAAATTTCTAAATTCCCATCTTTTAATCACTCTGGGAAAGAACATATAATAAACACATTTACATCTAAGGAATGTGACAAGTCTGCTGAAAATAAAGATGTAACAAGTAATCTATTTATGGAGGCAAAATTGAAGAACGTGTCACGTAAATGTTTTGAAACAGAAGCAAATGGTTTTAAAGTTATATTGGATTTCCCTCAACAAAGCAATTGCGAGATGGAAGAAACACAATTGCAAGAAGTAAAACAAATTATGTTAACGCTTCTAAAGGAACAGACAACACAGAAAATGTAACAGATTTATAAAGAAATACAGATTACTGTACTCAGATATCTAAGGAGGATAATCAAATGAAAAATATGAAAGAAAACACTAAAAAAACAGCAAGAATTTTACTTCGTGCAAATTCAACCTATCAGTCAGAGATGGATGAAAGTTTATCTATTCAGCGTGAGCTTATTATAGAGGAGGTAAAGAAACATCAAAATTGGATTTTAGACTCAAAAGAATATATTGTAGGAAATAACGTGGGGGATAAAGATTCAGTAACCGACAGAAATGTTTTACAGGAAGCTTTACGTGATGCAGAAAATAGAGAATATGATATTCTGTTGGCATATAAAGATGACCGACTGGGGAGAAGAATGTTGGAGATTCCAATGTATATTATGTCTTTAAAACAGTTTGGAGTAGATGTGTATACCGTCAAAGATGGACTATTGACTCCTGACCTTGGAGATGTTATGGGGATGCTAAAGTTAGCCATGCAATATGGAATGGCAGAAAAAAGTAGTTCTGATACTGGTATGCGAGTAAAGGACACTGCGAAAAAACTTGTGCAACAAGGGAAATTTATGGGTGGTAAAGCTCCTTATGGATATAAACTAGAATATTCGGGAGAATATAGTAAGCATCAGAGGGCATTAAAACATTTAGTTATTGTTCCAGAACATGCAGAAGTAGTGAAATATATCTATAAACTTTCATTATATAAAGAGTATGGTTCAGGGAAAATAGCAACAACATTAAATTTAGATAATAGATATAAGAATTTAGCGCCCAATGATGTGTGGAAAAGTGGTACAATTACAAGTATTCTTACTAATCCGATTTATGCTGGATATACTGCATATGGAAGGAGACAACATACTGCTGGTAGATATCGTTCTCTATCACAAGAGGATTGGATTATTGCTGAAAAGCCAAATGATGAAATTACTATTATTGATCGTGATATGTGGGAAAAAGTTCAAATCAGTCGTCAGAAACGAGGGACAAAGTATCAAAAACAGCCATGGAATGAAAAGGCAACTGTTATTTCACGAAATGACGGACAACTGGCTTTGATTGATGTCGCTTATTGTGGTTACTGTGGGCGAAAACTGACTAACGGTACAAAGTATGATTATTGGACAATTAAAGGAACAGGGGAACGCAGGAGTTCTCAGAAAAGTATTTATAAGTGTCAAAATGTATGGCAAGGTGTTCCACATGAAAAAATGAAGCAGATTCGTGCGGATAAAATAGAACCAATCGTATTTAAAAAATTATCTGAGTATGTCGGACGATTACAGGAAGATGAAAATATATTTGAACAGATTTTAGAAAATCAGTCTTTTGAAAAGAGTCAACAGGAACAGATTCTTGTACGTGAAAAAAGAAACTTACAGGAAATCGAAAAAAATATTGATATTCTGAATGATGCAATTCCAAATGCAATTACAGGTACATACCCATTGTCGTTGGAAGACCTTGCAAAGAGTATTGAAAGGCAAAAAGACAAAGCATCGAAACAGAAAACAGTTGTTGAGGAATTGGAAACAAATATAAAAAATCTTTCCGTTAGTCAGGAGGATTGGGAAAATTTATATCATAATTTGCCAACGTGGCAAGATATCTTTATGAATGCAGATGTTGCAACAAAACGGGTACTTGTAAATAAATTGATTGAACGGATTGATATCACAGATGATACAGTTGTAATTCATTTCAAAGTGGATTTAGACCACTTTTGTCCCCAACCCAGAATGACCAATTACGATGGGGTATCGCAATCAGGGCTATGATTTCACAATTACATCTTCTACGGCTTTTGATCACAAATGGATTCCGGAACGGAATGTTTTTGACTCCATTTCTACAGTGGTGGACGAACTGTTTGCAGATTATCTTTCCAGACCGAATGTAAGGCAGCCGATTCTGACACAATACTGTGACGGAAGACAGGTTCAGTGTCCGAACTGGATGACCCAATGGGGTTCTAAAGCACTTGGTGATCAGGGGTATTCTCCATCGGAAATCCTCCGCTATTATTACGGAGATGATATTTACATCAATACCGCCGAAGAAATTTCAGGCATTCCGTCTTCATGGCCAGGGTATACCCTTTCCCAGGGCTCTTCTGGTACAAAAGTCCGGCAAATGCAGGAACAGCTAAATGTCATTGCCGGTGCATACCCGGCAATTCCGAAAATCACAGTTGACGGTATTTATGGTCCGGCAACAGCATTGTCCGTCAGAAAATTCCAGTCGGTGTTCGGGCTTCCGGTAACCGGAACTGTTGATTACCGTACATGGTATAAAATTTCCGAAATTTATGTAGGTGTATCCAGAATTGCAGAATTGTCCTGACTTGGATTTTATATTATGATCTAAGTTTTCTCCCAAAGTCTGCTTTTATGCAAAGAATACCAAATGTGTCATGCTTCAGTTTAAAATGTTTCATACTCATCTGGTGCAGATTACTGCAAAATAAAAAATGCTAAAATTAACAAAACCTCCCAGTGTAATCTGAATTTATTCTCCATATACTAGGAGCGTAACACAAAACAAAATGTTACAAAAAAGGAGGAAATGAATATGGCAAGTCGTTCATCAAACAGAGCAGCCGTGCCAGAAGCAAAAGGTGCACTGGACAAATTTAAATACGAGGTTGCAAGCGAACTGGGAGTACCGTTATCAGACGGGTACAACGGAGACTTAACTTCAAGACAGAACGGATCTGTCGGAGGTTATATGGTCAAGAAAATGATCGAAGAACAGGAAAAACAGATGTCCGGTCGATAGGGACAGTCAGTGAAGGTATCACAGGCATTTCTGCCGGATACAAAAAGGGAATGTCTGATAAACAGGCACTCCCTTTTTCTCTGATCACTAAGCTGGAAATCGGACTTGAACCGACGACCCCTTCATTACGAGTGAAGTGCTCTACCGACTGAGCTATTCCAGCATTCGTACTGCTTTCGCAGTCACGAATTATATTATATCAAATTTTTGAATAAAAGCAACTCTTTTTTTAAAAAATTACACTTTAAAATAAACATAAAAAATAGGTATTGAAATCTGTAACCAGATATGGTAAACTTTTTACAATTTGAGAAAGTGTGGGCGCTCTGGAATTGAAAAGACTCCAAGAGTGCCCCTTTTTTGAGAATAAAAGAGTATTACGAAGGGATAAGGTGAACATATGAAAGCGTTTCTAATTTTAGAAGACGGAACTGTGTTTGAAGGCACAAGCATCGGCTCAACAAAAGATATGATTAGTGAGATTGTATTCAATACTTCAATGACTGGATACTTAGAGGTGCTGACAGACCCTTCTTACGCCGGACAGGCCGTTGTCATGACATATCCGCTGATCGGAAACTATGGTATTACACCGGATATGGAGTCCAAGAAGGCGTGGCCGGATGGTTATATTGTAAGAGAATTGTCCAGAATGCCAAGCAACTTCCGTTGTGAAGGTACAATTCAGGATTTCCTGAAAGAACAGGATATTCCGGGAATTGCAGGAATTGATA
>ERZ839767.851-NODE-851-length-50864-cov-3.115176_pt1 | contig 50864 bp, 124 predicted proteins | sample MGYA00519879_ERZ839767 | MGnify/ENA primary metagenome ERZ839767 (study PRJEB31850, sample SAMEA3708852) | human gut metagenome | biome: human gut; feature: human-associated habitat; material: faeces | place: China | collected 2014 ... | reverse complement strand
TATAATCTTGTCTGTTCTCCATCTACACCTTTTTCAGCAAAATTTTTAAACGCTTCAAATACCTTGACTTCATTCTCTTTATATTCTAAAATCGGTTTTGTTCGTTGTTTGAAATTAAGAACATTTTTATTATCTTTATTTCTAGAACAAAGTAAATATAAATACAAATCTGACATTTAATTGTTCTCCCTTCTATCACTTTAAGTCTATATTATACTCATTTGTAACTGTATTCTCTGGGACATAAAACTCTATATAATTATCTGTACCTGAGAATAAAGGAAAGCAAAATAAATAATACCAATCTTTTTTGAAATCAGTTGTATGTTCCTTTACCATTGGTTTATAATTACCTTCTTTAATGTAAGCATTATCAATTTCGCTTTCTTCAATATGTTTACCTTTTTCTGTATTGATAATATATCTGTATACTAATTCTCCGTCTATTCTTCCAGAAAATAAATACTTTCTTCCTTGTATTGAGGTATTGTCATTTAAGGCACACAATTCATATTTCTGTACTTTATCAACAGTTGGAAGGGTTATCCCAACAATGCCCCCGAATATAAACCAAATAAATGAACCTGCTAAAAATCCTCCTAATGCTACCAGAATTCCAAATGAAAAACCTTCCTCTTGAAGTCCATAAAGAAACCCAAGTATTAATCCTAACAATATAAATATCATATGTATTTATTCTCCTTTCTTTCTAACATGAAATGTACGTTTCATACTTTACAATTCATCCATCAAATTATTAAACTCATCTGAATGTTTAATTTCTATTAACGGACACCAATCTGGCTTAGAACGCAATTCGTAATATTCATTAACTTCCATATATTCAATTCCACAAAAATTATCGCCACAAATTTTATAACGATTATCATATGAAGACTCATGACAAAATTCACATTCAAAACAAGTTGTAGGCATATCTATAACTATTGCACCCTTTTTATTCATTTTATTTATTCCTCATCTTTTTTAATAGAACAAAATTCATCTTCACTTATTTCAATATTTGCTTTTCTTATTAAGTTTAAAAGCTCATTATATTTGCTTTTCCAAATTTTCGCTTTAAGTTCAAAAGCTAACATTTTATTTTTATAATGTTCTTCTGCGCTAAATTTTTGTATGCCAATCTGTTTATAATTCAATGGAATATTTTTTACAGAAATATTGGTAATATAATCCTCTGATCCATCTGTATACTCAATCTTAGGTTCATAAAATCCTCTCTTGCAACACTCGTCACATTGACAAATCGCAGAAATATAACCCACTCTACCATCATTATTCTCTACGAAATCACCTTCATTAAACTTAATATCCATATTTATTCTCCTATTTACGCTTAAAATAATTCATCTAATAGCCAAAGAAGCAACCAAATTTCTGTTGCAATAGACCATTTGAAAGTCCACCCAAAACATATTGTAATTAATTTAATAACTCCACATTACTCCATATAGAAATAATACTGTCACAATTACGGCTATTATTTGATTCCATTTTATATATTTCATTTTTATCTCCTATTTAAAAATGCTCAGGATATTTTTCGCTTAAATAATCAAAGATTTGTTGTGTAAAATCATTTTCTTCTTCATCATTCATTATATTAGAAACATTATAATAAATCATATATGGGTCGTTATATGTATCGATTAAAACACTAAATGATTTATTTTTTGATTTACAAAAAACTTTCAACACCTGATTATTTACTTCCACAAATTCAGATTCAAACTCAAATTTATTCATAATATGTATCATCCTTTCCGTAATAAAACCCATCTTTCATCTTATTTGAACTCATAACATTCTTTCTTTGAATTAAAAATTTTAATTACATCTTCAACTTTAGGATATCTAATTTCATTATTTTTACATTTTACATAGAAAAATTTATCGAGATTTGACACACCAGTTACTCTTCCATGTAACACACTATTTATTCCACTTTGTTTAAAAGCAATCCATTTGTCTGTATACACTTCAAGATTTGTGCATACAATATATAATAGCTGCTATAATTTGTTCTGCATTATTCATATTCTCCGTCACCACTAAACTCAAACATTTTTAAAATAGTCTTATGTTCTTCAATGAAATTTCTAACTAACTCAATACTTTCCAAAACATTTACTGGATGATACTCACATTCCTTTACTTTAAATGAAAATTCATCATTAAAAACTTTAATTGAAAAACAAATATTTTCTATTGTTTCAAAATACATTATTATACCCGATTTACTGATTTTAACATATTCAAGATTAGAATTTCCTTTTAATTGTTCATTTAACTCATTCCATATACTACCTATATGACATACCATATTCACCTCAAAAATAATTCTTAATTATCATATTTACTGTCCAGAATATTGAAAATGCAATTGCTTCGCCTACGAAAAATTTCAAAACAGCTAATAAAATCAACCATATTGTTAATTCTCCGTTCCCATATAAAGTTATGCATTTTACAATCTGACCTAAAAAGAATGTCCAGAGTCCCAAATAGAGACTCAAAATATTCCCTAATACAAATAATAAATATCCTACTGTCTTTTTAATTGATTTCTTCATTTTTTATCCTTATTTCTTATTCTCTTTGCGTTTTCTAACATTAATTCATTTAATGTTATCTCTGCTGCATTATATAAATGACTTAATTCAGATAAATCATTTGTAGTACACATATCACTAATACATTTTCTTAATCTATCTGCATCATTGATAATATGCTGATAATCACTCAAAATCATCACATCCTTTCTAAAACCAATCAAGAATTAACATTTTCCCAATAGTATTTCCTATTCTTATAATCATTTTATATACAGGAATTGCAATGATGCATTTTGCAATCGCTATAATCATAAGTCTTATGCTAAAGGAATTAATACAGGCGATGATTGGATCTAAAAATAAGAACCATCCACCAAGAATAGCACCTTCCATAAAACTAATTACAATGATTAAAACTCCCAACGAAGTTTTAATTAAACCCTTTAATCTTTCCATCTCATTTTACACTTCTTCATCTTGTGGCATCTGGAAATCAATATGACAATCAATGCAAGATTCTTGAATCATATCTAACACTTTAATCGCTTTTTCTTTACTTGTGTAATGTCCCAATCTCACAGAACTATTTGCATATGAGATTTTAATATCATTTACTCCACTCACAACGATTGTTTTCCCTGTAATATCTACTAATTTTGTTCTATCTTGACTTCTTATTAACATATTCTCTCCTTTAAAATACCAATTTCATTTATTTATTCGGTTACTAACCCAATGCTCTGAATTACACCTTGTTTAAGAAATTCAAACTTTCCGTCAATTACAAGTTCTTTACTCTTAATATAGTTTTTAAATTCTACATCACTCATGTAATACTGTTTTCCATCTTCTCCATCCAGAATAAAATACACCCCTGAATTTTGCCATCCAACACCTTTAATAGTTAGTTTTCCATCATAGATATATGGTTCAATTTCTGTTCCAGATTCATATTTACAATTACGAATCATATTACCATTTTCATTCACTTTTACTTTCTTTGCTTTATTCACTACTTACCCCTCTCATACTCCATTCTTCTCTCTACTTCTTCATCATTTTCTTTATCATTGAAGTATTTATAAGCTAACATCATTGGATAATCAGAATCTTTAGCTCTTGGATATAGCATATATTCACACCAATTAACTTCTCCATCACCTCTAACCCAACTTGTGCCTTCAAATAAATTAAAGAAAACATTCTGATATGAATACTTTTCATTCTGTATGCAATGATCTTTGATGATTGTAGATTTATCATATCCACTAATTTGCACAAGAACATTATCAATCATGACTCTTTTACCTAATCGTACAAGCCATTTCATGAATTCTCTGTACGTCTGATCAAATTCTCTATCTCTTAATGCAGCGTCTACAACTAAGATGTATTCATCTTGTGTATATAGCCAACCTCTTACTCTTGATTTTTGACCATAACTGTCAACAAGATTATTAGTTCTTTCTCCAAATTCATCACAAGAACAGGAACTATTGTGACCATTTTTCTGAATAACATATACATCCATATCTTTTTCTGAACCAGAAACTATCGGCAAATGTGCTAATACAGTATCAAGAATGTATCTTTTTTCAGCTTGTGTACGCCCTATGGGAGATACTGTTATTGTTCCCGTTATATAAGTCCAAATACTCAATATTTTCACCTCTTGTTTTAATATTTTATAAATATATATTATCACGAAGAGCATACATCCATCCAAAATCTTCAATGTCATCTGCACAATGAATACCGCATGGACAAATCGCATTTATATCATCATTGTCAAGATTAATACCGTCAAAATCATCATCATATTCTCTTTCATGTGTATTTAATTTGCATTGATATTTTGGATAACGAACATTTGCCATTGCATCTAAAATAAATGAATCTACAGAATATTTTGAAGCTTTTGTCTCTTCTAATTTCTTATCGGCAAAAGGTTTATTATCTTTAATAAATTTCCATGCATCATAACTACTTGACGTTCCATTATAATCAATATTAAGAGTTTCACAAATCCATTGAATGCAATTATATTGTTTATCCGACATTTGTTTTTTACTCATATAAACACCTCCTGAAAGCAAGATTTCATATATCACTATATTCTTTGTTTTAATGATTTTTCAGTACTCTCAATTTTTTTAAGTAATGCCTTGTTATATTCATCAGGGATATGTCCTTTTAATAATCCTAATACACAAAATTTAATATCTCCTAATTCTTCCATAATTGTCATCTGGTTTTCTAAAATTTGTCTAAATGCTGAGTTCATAAAATAATCCTTTCTATTTTAATATTAATTTTTAATTATCCACTTTGGAAACTTCGACTTGAACAAATCTAATAGATTTAATAGATTTTGATAAATGATTATTATTTCTCTCCAATCAGCTCCTTATACACTTTTAATTTCTCCGCTAACTCAGGATTAGCACTTGCATACATTTCATATCGCTTTGTCTGATTCATTTCTGTAATCATTTTATCCATCTGTTCCTTAATTTTATCTGCCTCTTTCTTACGTTTCTTTTTCTCTTTGCGTTCTTCCACACGTTTATCATAAGATGATGTATCAACTTTACAGATAACTTCTGCGGTAATATTTACATTACATTCATCTGGTGTAAGAATTTTCTCAATTGTAAGAACCCCCTTATTTGCGCCACTTACTACAATTTTGTCGCCTGCTTTATATGTTTCTCCATCACTATAAATTGCATAGGAATATTCCTTTCCGTAATATCCTTCTTTTGTTACTGCAACAGCCTTATATCCTTCTAATTTTGCCATGTTATTATCCTCACTTTCATTTTTTTATTTCTTTTTAATTCCTGTGTTCAACAGCAACATAACCACTAATAAACACAACAAGCCAACGAATAATGTCATTATCTATATACCTTTCTTTTTAATGAATTTCTCGTTCCACATCATAAACCTTTTTATAATTTCCTCTATCTCTTACAGATACATCTTTGTTTTTCACAAAATTACTCCTTATTTTTCTATATGAAGCAACTATTTCATGTTATCAATAACACCCTCTAAATTCCTTAAAGTATTCTAACGAATACCAATCTTTTACATCTTTATCGTTCACAATTTCAATCAAATCACAACATCGTGCCAACACCATATATTTCTTATTTTCTGTAAGATTATGTTCTTCCGCAGCTTTATTAGCTGTAACATCCTTACCTAATGCAATAGTAATTTCTAATACCTCTTTACAACCATTCTTATTTCCTAATACTATTTTCTTTTCCAAATAATTTTCCTGCTTTCTTACATAATTTTAAAAAAATATTCAGATACTTTATTCTCATTGAACTTCTTAATAAAATTTAGAGTATCTCTTTCTTTGATAATAGTTAATTTATCCATAATAATATATTCTCCTACTTCTTTTTAATTTTTGCACCAATTAATAACATTACTACAAATAAAACCAATAATCCTACAAATAAAATCATTTAACCATTCCTTTCATATTCATTATCTAACCACTTAATACAATCCTCATAAGCATCTTCATAATCCCCGAATACTCTACCTGATGGTGAAAAATAACTTTCTCTATATCTATATATTTCTAAATAATCTACATATTCGTCATAATCTACATATTCGTCAACTGTTCTATAACATTTAATTAATAATGGAGCTAATTCTTCTAAAGACATTGCTCTGATTCTATCAATATTCCTAATTCCCATTAATAAACCTCCCACCATAAATCATAAACTTTTTTATAATTTCCCCTATTTCTCACGGAAATATCTTTACTTCTTCTAACTGCTTTATTTGATTGCCTTTTATGATATTTCTTTCCTGTTCCAGTAAACCAATATCTTTTATAATGAGTAATTTCATTTAAGTCTTTTGTATAATATCCATACTTATCCACAGGAGAAGAAACTAAATGTCCCAATGTATCATACAGATATTTCATTCTCTCTTTATATTTTTTATCTCGTTCTCTTTTTGTACTTCTTCTCTTTTTAGGGTTTCTATTACAGATTCTTCTGATTTTTTCTGATGGGAACTTATCACATGTACCTGTCCAACATAATCTCCCATCTGTTTTTACACAATAACAACATTCTGTTATGTCATCTTCTGAATAATAACCAGGAAAATATTTATCACAATAAGACATTCTCTCTTCGTATTCATCTTTAATATATCCACATTCCTTACAATTCATATAAAAATATCTCCTTTATTGTACTATGTATAAAGTTAATTATCCTTCTCAGAACCTATTTTAAATTTTCAAGATTTCTAATATCTCTTTTTAATCTTCTGAGTACACCCCCACACTTAATATTCTTCTCACTTCTTGATAATCTTGCAAATCTGTCCTTCATTAACGCTAATTTATTTTCTCTGTTCATCATAATATTTTCTCCTTTTATACATTTTAATTTGTTATATGCAGTCTATAATTTTAGACTTATAATCTTGTATTCTCTTTCTTATTTTTAATAGGGTTCATTCTTTATTTTAAATATTAAAATTGAAATTTGAAGCTATAGAAACGATTTTAATAAGAGTTATTTGCTATTATATTAACAGAAATCTCCATTTACAAAATCTAGTTTTCTTTTCATTTTTTTACCTCACATAATCTCAACAACTTTTCCAAAAATATCTTTTCTTCCAATCCAGCCATTAACATGACCATGATTATTAGAAATTTGAAATCTTATATTATTTTTAATTGCAGAAATTTTATGTAAATAATAATGACCTTTTACCTTACATAATACAATGTCATTTTTATTTAATTTTGTTTTATCTGTCACAGGAACACATCTTACTGGCTGACCTGACTTTAATTTAGGTGTCATAGATTGTCCAAATCCTACAACAATACATTCTTCGCCTTTTTGAAGATGTTTTGCCGTTTCTGCATTTTCTTTTCCTTTATACATTTTATCCTTTCTTTATGTAGTATATATTGTATTTTAAATTAATTAAGGCACAATATATAGTAATAATTTCTCAATAAAACGTTTGTTTCATGTGATGCTAGACCATCACTTTATCATTGATTTCTTTAATTTTAGTTCTCATATAATATCTCAAATCTTCTCTAAGTTCACGATTACACATGATTTGTTTAATGTCATTTGAAAATTCAGTGACGATTTTATTTACAATCTTATCTGCCATTTCTTCTTCTAATCGTGATATAATTCTTTCTTTTACTTTTTCAATATCAATTTTTTCATAACATTCTTTAAGCACTTCATATGGGACTTTATATCTATCATCATAATTGATTTTAATGAGATCCTGTTTTGAAATATCATTGATAATCTTTTTCTGGATTAAATCATTAAATTTCTCTTCAAAATTTACCATTTCGTATCCTCCAAACTATCTAAAAATTGTTTCATCCATAGATTCTTTTCTTCTACTCTCTTTAATTCTGCTTGATATTTTTCATATGCCCTATTAACTTGCATATCTTTTTGATCTTTTAAATCATCAATATATTTCCTAATTGCACCATCAGAAGTATCTAATTCTTTATTTATGTCTTCTTCACACCATTTATATAAAGATGTATTCAATGACATATCAATTTGTTCTAAACAAAATTTCTTTAGATTTTCATGCTCTGATGTGGGTGGAATCCATTTTTCAACTTCTTCTCGTACTTTTAGGTACTTTTTATCTTCATTTTTATAATCTTTAAGACATCTTTCTGCACTAGCTTTATTATTCTTAAATTTAGAAATCATATCTTCTTTTGCTTCTTCAAGAGTCATGCTATATGCTTTTTCTCTTGATGCTAAAGAATCTTTATATGCTTTTTCATAATAATGATCTGGCTCAAAATGATTTGGTGTTGGAACATCTAAAGATTTATCTTTTAAGTCAACGGCAATTCCAAATGCTCTTGTGCATAGTTTTAAAAACTCTTTACCAGATGTTATTTTCTCATCCTTAATATAAGATGTATATCCTGTTGGCATCTAATCACCTCTTTATTCAATTGTATTTTTTATAGAATCTTGAGCAGAAATACTCTTAGAAAATTACATATTATCTAAAGTTTCAACAAATTCGTTACCACAATCGCAAAATGTATAAATCATAGATTTCATAAGTCCCCAAGACATTCCTGAGTGACCTTGATTCTTCATTACTTCAATGCCTGCGACAATAGAATTATCCTTAACAGTTTTAATAATATCTAAACATTGACCTAACTCCATTCCTTCGTACAGATCACCTAATCTAATAGGTACACATCTATCCCATTCGTCCCATTTGTCTTGTGATAAAACTTTATGTCCTTCTTTAATCCAATACTTTGTTAGTTCTGAAATTTTCTTTCTATGTTCTTCTTCTCTTCTGATTAAATCTTGTCTCATTTTTTCTTGTTGTTCATCTTTAAATTCTTCAAATGTTTTACCAATACATTTTATATATGCTTCATCTACTGTCATATCAGAACTTAAAGTATTACCATTAAAAGCTCCACAATAATTCTTACCAGTTTTATATGATAACTGGCGCAAGTATTTAAGAGCTTCTTCAATTGTCATTCCGCAAGTAAAATCTACATCAATATACTTTTTCATATAAATTCCTCCATTTTATGAATTGAAAGTTTACTTTCAATCATTCATTAATGTATTTTAATATCTTCTCTGTTATATGGTATCTCTCAATCAAATTAATATTACATTGAGTTTCACCATTTGCATCACGTAAAGATCCTTTACAATGCGGAGTAAGAAGTTTATTCAACGCAAGCAAAATAATTTTCTGATTTTCGAATAGTTCTTTCTTATAATTCATTCTACAATCTCCTTTAAACAATCATTCCAGCCATTAGCATATCCATCTATCCATTTATTAGGATAATGATTTTCATGATCTTCTTCTGGTAATTCTTTTAATGGACACCAATTAGGTTTATAAATAACATGAGAAATAGATAATCGTTTATGATTTACTCCACAAAAATATGACTCAACACTTGAACAATAATCTCTATGTATAAATGTACATTTTGTACAGTTATCAGGCATATCAATTATAATTATTGCTTTTCCCATTAATCCATACCTCCTGTAATCTCATCAATATCCATTTGCTTTATCCCCATTACCATTTCGTATTCTTTAACTTGTTTGTCTGTAGCAATTTTTAATTTACTAAGCAAATATTCACCACACCAAGAATCTTTATATCCAGATACTATAACAATAAAATCATCTTCTTTGTCATCAACACATTGATAACATGATATACTTCCTAAGTTTCCTTTTAAATTATTTGGATTATTTAAATCAACACTTGTATCTGTAATTACAAATGTTCCAATATCTACTGGGAATGTTATAGTAAAACTCATATTTCACCTCCTATACGAAATCATGTGTTCACAACTCAGCTTTTTTCATGATTTTCCTGTAATCTTATTAATACAAGCATTCCATCCAACCGCAATAATATCTTTTTGTGATTCTACATTGTCTATTGGAACGATATACTCTTTTTTCTCTGGCAGCGATTTCAATGGACACCAATCGGGTTTAGATTGACGATATCCGTATATACAGTCAATTAGTTTCATGTCATTTTCGCTATCCCCATTGGTCACATAGCAATATGCATATTCTCTACTTTTTGTCCTGTATTCTTGACAAAATATACAATCTATACAAGTTTCTGGTGTATCAATTACAAATACCGATTTACTCATCTAATTTCTCCTGTAATTATAATCAACTTTTGTATTTTATCTCTAGTTTAAATAGGATATATTATAAGAATTCTCCGTTTTTAAAATATCCTCTAATGTTAGAGCTTTAAATCTTCTCAAATCAACTCTGCCCCTAGCTGCTTTCATTATATTGTCTTCTACTGTACCTATATTCGGGTTTGTATTTTTGCTAAAATCAAAAAATAGTCTTTGACCTCTTTCCGTATCTATCACGAGATAATTGCCATTTCCCCCTTTCCGCTGCTGGCATTTATAAAATTCTTCTGCTACAAGCTTGTCTTCTAAATAAAATAATGCTCTCATATTATCTTCTCCTCAGTCATTAATAATTTCGTAGATAATATCATCATGATAATCTCCACTCTTATCTCTTATTGAATCTCTTAATATATGTTTTTGACCATTATGTAATTTGCAAAACTTATCATAATGTTTTTCAACAGGATTTCCACCAACCATTCTCCATTCAATACGGTGAAAGCGTGAAACAAGTTCTTCTAACTTTTTATATAAGTCATTACCTATAATTGGATTTCCCCTATCAAAAGAAACTAATCCAAAATTATAGACTTTTGAACAATAATAATCTGCTTTATACGAAAGATAACCAATGAGTTTACTAACATTATTTACAATCGCATAATCAAAATCACCATCGCCAGGAATATCCTTAATATTAGGATACCATTGTGCCAAACAGCCAGTATAATAAAACATATCTTCTGTATAATATAATTTCCGAAATTCCTTTTCGATTTGATCTTTATATAATATCGCAGGTACTAACATCTAAATTCCACCACCTTTCACGATTTCAATTGCTTCGTAACTTTAACATTATTCATTCATTTACATCCTTATATGTGCCTTTTAAGGCATAAATCAGTTAAAAATACACCTTAAAAGACCTATTTTTTACGATGAAAGGGAACTTTCATCTGTTCTTAATTTTCCCATATATCAATTAAATCTTCATAAATATATATCGCTTCTTTTATTCTTCCCAAGTCTTCTGCACCATATAAAGATAATGATTCTATTTGTTCTAAATTTTCTTGTCTTCTTTTTAATCTTTCTACTTTTCGTTTAAGTCTTCGTAATCCATATTCACAATCATTAATAGATATACTTTTCATATTTAATCTATTACCCTTCCTTGTCATGATTATTAATTCATCTGTTCTAAATTTCTCCCTTTGCTCCATAATTATCAGCAATAGTCCAATCATCACACGCCATATTCTCAATTGTATATGTAATATCTTCTGAATCTCTGATATTAATAATTCTACCATCGTAACAGTACATCATAACTTCATTACCATCCAACTCCCACCAACCTGTCCAATGTTTTCTCTTGATTTTGTGTCCTCTTTTAAGTGAAAATAATGCGCTTGCAAAATTCATAGTTTATTTATCCTTTCTTATAATTATCTATTAATATATTCATCAAGATCTTTATAATCTTTTAACATCACAATTGCTCTACATAGTATTCCTTCTATCTCACAATATTCAGCACTATCAGCAATTTCTGAGAGCTTATTAATTACTTGCGAGATTGTCATATTTCTATGAGATGGTTCTTTGTATTCTCCCATAATTTACCTTCCAATTTTTGTTAAAAATTTTAACCATAATTTCTGATACCAGTACAAATGTAAATCATGTCCCATTAGCTCAAGAAACTCTTCTGGATGTTTCTGATAATATAAAATCTGTTTCTTCATTACTTCTTCTGAATTTTCTGGTGTTGTAGTTTCCCATTCTCCAAATTTAATCATCATAGAATTACTACGTTTACCATCTTTTGATTCTATATTCTCTAATTTACTTCCATTTTTGAATTTAATTTCTATCGTGAATCACCTCTAAATCTTTTCTAAACATATGGTATAATCAACTTTTCGTGAAATTCCATTGAACGCTAATTTATCATTCACTTTATTAACATACCATGCATAAGGACTGATACCTTCGTTCATTTTTTCTGCTAATTTATCTGCTTTTTCCTGGTGCTTATATGCTATATTTCCATATTTAAGTTTTTCTGAATCCCATCTAGCATTTCCTATCATATTTTTAAACATTAAATACGTTTCAAACTCTTTAATATATTCTCTAACTACCGAAAGCATTTTAGGAATGTTTTCTTCTAATTACCTGATCACCAACAAATTCTATTGGATATATGATAATAATACTGCTATATGGTAATTCCTTATTTACAACTTCTCTTACACAAAAGTTTTTGTCATCTAAAACTGTTATTCCACTCACCTCCTTCCACGCCTTGAAAAAATAATTTCATTTAAACCTACGTAATGGGTTATCATACAATTCAGATAAATATTCTTCTGAATATAAAAAATTAATATCATTCAACCATCTTTTAAAATCTTCGCTATTTTTAAAACAATGACTGCATCCTATTCTAGAATTTTCATTACGATATAACGTATCTTCCTTAATTCCCTTATACATTAATTCTCCTCTATATTCCATTCCACATTTATCGCATCTGTACCAGGAAACTCTAGGAATAAATGTTTTGATTTTAATAGAGTTCATGAAATACTTGATATATTTTTCTTTTGGATTTCTTTTCATTTATTTATTCTCTTCTTTCTTTAATGTATTCCTCGCAAATATCTACAATATGCTCACACAATTTTTGTGGTATTTTACTTCTCTCAACACTACCTTTTAGTCCTTGTGTTCCAGTTCTACTACCTCTCGGCGCAGAAACATGACATGGATCACCATTTTTACATAGGCAAGAATTTAGGATCAGGATGATTTGTCCAAATATCAGTAGGTTTCATCCTGTCATCTCCATATTTGCAATAAGTTACCGTATAACGTGGTAAATCTTGCATCCATGTCATCTTTCGCATACCACCTCTAGGATTTTCAATAAAATAAAATGTTGGATTTAGTTCCTTGATTAAGGATAGAACGTGTTGATCAGTTTTATCACAGAATTTTGCATAATCACTTACTGGATTAAGATTACCTGTTTCTGGATTCTTTCTTCTGTGATGGCTAATAGCCGCAATAGAGAATGTGGTACAGTCTGGACTCGCCCACACCACATCTGGATGTCCAAATTTTTCTAATATATCTTTCGCTGTAATATTATTAACATCATCATATAAATCAATATTTTCAAAATCTTTATTCCATTCTACACTAAAAACTTCATGTCCTCTAGCTTCAAATGCTTTTCCAATAGATCTTGTACCTGCAAATAATTCTAATACTTTCACAGTCTCGCACCATAATAGTGCTGCGCAGCTTACCTCATGAGACTATGTATTCCTTTCTTCTATTAATTATTTCTATCATGATGTTCTAAATCACTAATATTTATGCGGTTTCAGCGTCCCAAAACCACATGATTTTATGTATTCTGGTTACGTTATCTCTTTCAAATGTCAGTAAAATCAAGGATTTTCAAGACTACGATGAAAGAAATATTTTATGTTATTCCTCAGTAATACAACTATTTGTAAGTTTCTTATATACATCCTCATATAACTCTTGCTTATCACCATTATATGTATATTCTGCATAAATTCCATCACCAGAAATTGTTGTAGAAGCAAGTAACTTATAATTCTGCAAAGTCTTACAACTCCACACTACAAATGTATCAGTCAAATCAATCTCTACATCTGGATAGTTGTTGTGATACCACTCAACTAATTTCTTTAAACATACTCTCTGAAAGTGATTCATTCCTGTAATAATCATAGTTTATTATTCTCCTTTATTTATTCATATTTAAGTTGGCAGTTGTAACAGTAGGCATATAATCTCTATATACATATGGGTATGTCAAATTACTATCTCTCTTTCCATCTACATATCCCGCCTGATACACTTCATCAAAAATTTTACTCAATGCTTCTTTTTTAATTTCTACATTATCGCCATGAGTCTCAAATTCATCAAAATAAATTAATGGTTTCATTATTATCCCCCCGTTCTATAGCATTTCGGCAACTTTCTTCGCAAAAATATCTTTGATATTCTTATCAATTACATCACAAATAACTTTCTCTGTTGCTTCTTTTACATACGTTTCTAATGTTTTATCTTTAATTTTTCGATTTGGATTCCATCTATCTGCTGATACTAACGCTCCAATCCTTTTAGTTACAATCTTTTCAATCTCATCATCAAGATTTCCTACAATTACATCTTCAATGTACTTATCCATCGCAAGTTTAACTTTCTGATCGAGTTCTTCACTATCAACTTGTAAATTTAAAATTAATTTGGGTTCTGATTTCTTCATATTTCAACATACTCCTTTGTGTATTTTCTAAATCATTCAATCTTTTAATTCTATATTCGAATTGTTTACGGCAATTCAGTCCAAGACCAACCAGTTACTCTCCCATATTCATCTCTTTCTACTCCATTTCCAATCCATTCCACCCAAGATGCATTTTCTCCAGTTAGTTTCTTAAATTTTCTACTAGACATCTTAACAATAATATCGTATACTTTGTCTGGTATAACCCATAGTTCTATTTCATATTCATCATTTTTATATATACAGGCAGCTTTGCAATGTTCTGGATATTTTAAATTTAAGAACAGCTTCTCAAGATTAGTACCAATAATCGCTTTTATATTTTTCAATTTAATCCTCCACTGGTTCATATTTTTTAAACAATTCACCCATTGATAAATGATTGAATTTTGCTAAGTCCATTGTACAAGCTACAACATTATGTGGTGTAGAAGCTCCAATAAATTCACATAGATACTCTAATAATGATTGACAATGAATATCTTTTGATATTTCTTCATCCCAAGGTTTTTTAATCCATCCAATCATCTTCTGATTGTTAATTGTTATTTCGCCTTTATCAAGTGAATATAATACACTACCATTACTACTTCTCCACCAAGCATCTTCACCTGCGAATTTAATAAATTCTTCTTCTGATATGTCAGCAATTATGTTAAATATTTCATCATTCATTAACCAAACTTCATATCTATTACTCTTGTATGTACATATTGCTCCATATTCTTTTGGATAATCTAATACGGAAAAGAATTGTTCAAGATTATTTCCTAAAATTTCTTTCATTAACTATCATCCTGTATAATACTTCTCTGCAATTTCATGTTTAATTTTAGAAATTCTTTGTTGTGATATACCAATTTAGATATTTCACATTGTGTATATCCTTCTCTTAACAAAAGAAAAACCTTTTTCTTATTACCATCCAATTTATTTTCAATATTTTTTAATGATAGTACTGATATTGTTTCATTTTCAATATCTTGTTTACTTGGGATATAATTAAGAAATATAGATGTGTCGTTATCTTTAGATTCTTCACTGACTTGATTCTCATAATAAACTATCTGATTTTGTGGAATTCTACGCATTGTATTTTCTTTACGTTTCTCAATCATTATAGTTGTATACATACATTTATAGGCATATGTAGAAAATTTCGATTTATCATTGTTATATGTATTCGCAGCTTTACATAAGCCTATTGCTGCAATACCATACCATTCTTCTATATTTAAATGATATTTATGTAATAATGAATATATTAAATTATGATTTTCTTCTACTAATTCCCTTGCTTCTTCTGTAATTTATATCACATCCATAATCTTTACAAAAATTTATCAACTACTTTTCTAATTCTCTTCTCTCTGCCTCTACCACTACCTAACTCTTTTACCAATGCTTTAATTAATTCTTCTTTACAATTATTTGCTTTTTTAAAATATCCTCGTATGGTTTTATAACTTTTTTGCGTGTTATCTTCTACTTTTAATTCTAAAGGTAAAACTCCATATTTATAAAAAGCAATTTCTAAAGCCATAACATTAATTGTATGTTCCAATTCTTCTAATAAAAAACTCATATTATCACCTTATGAACTCAACATATATTCTTTACACAATCTTTTAACCCTTGCTACTGTTCCAACAGGACAATTAATTATTTCTGCAATCTTCTGATGACTATATCCTTTCTGAAATAAATCAAGAATCTCTCTATCTCTATCTTTTCGTAATCCGTTATAATAATCTTCATAAATTAATTTTGCTAACACATCATCCTGAGATTCACCACTATATCTTTTCTCCATATAAATCTCGAAACATGGTGCAGTATCACTTTCATCTGAAATTGATTTGTCATAATGTAATATTAGTGCATCTGGAATATATTCTTTCACGTTCTTATATCTCCAATTATCTTTCCACATTTCGTTATACATACATCTATATGCATATGTAGAAAACTCATATTTATCGGAGTTATAATTATTTGCTGCCTTACATAATCCTATTGCAGCCACATCGTACCAATCATCTTCTAAGTTGTGATTTCGTAGAAATTTATAAATCAAATTATGATTATCTTCTACTAGCCTTTGTGCTTCTCTTGTCATTCGTACTTCTCCTTTCTAATTTTATAAATGAACTAACTGGCTATGACCCATAGTCAGCTCCATAAATTAATAATTAATTTGATTTATATATTTATTCTCTAACCTACCATTAACATATTTAGATTCGATTTTTACAGATATTTTATCTCCTTCTTCCAATCCATAATCTATAAAAGGGGGTCTATTGAAAACACCATTTGCTTGTTGTTCATCTGTATATGCCATATCATCATATTTTACAGATATTACCCAATGCCATCGAGGACAAGTAGCAAACCAATATCTAACATCTAATTTAGTGATAGTTGCATCAACATTTTCATGTGTATATTGAACATCTGGAACTGGTTCATTACTGTCATATTGTTTACAACCTATTAGAAAAAATATACAAATCAAGACTATAGATATTTTCTTAATATATAACATATTATTTCTCCTTTTTTGATGTGTATATTTTATAATTATTCATCATCGTATATGGTTATCATCTGATCCAGTCTTTTCTCCATATTCTTAGATGCTGTATCATGTATAAATAAATCAATTCTATTACAGCAATCATCACATAAATGTAATTGTACTGATTTGAATTTGCCATCTGAATGCATCATTGGAATATAATATTTGTCTAAATACCCTGATTCTTTGCCACATAAGTCACAAATATATTTAATCATGCATTATTTCTCCACTATTTAATTTTCTTCATTGATAACAATACCACCTTGAATAATTACACGTTTTCCATTCTCATCGTCAAAGTAAACCTCGTTATCATCTTCTGTCACATCAAATTTACCAGTCCAACTTTTGATTTGTTGACCATTATAGTCATAAACCGTCACTGTACGATTAAGTCCACCAGTCCAATTACTCCCTATAGATTTCATTTCTCTATCCCATTTAGCAGAGCATCCAGATAATGAAATTGCAACCACACCAATCATCGCGAAAATTCCTACTCTTAATATTTTTCCATATTTCTTTCCTGCCATTTATAGATTCTCCTTTCTCTCCTTGAAATAAATTTTTCAACTCTTATGTACAACTAATAAAATATTACTCAGATATAAAGCATATAAAATCAAGTATGTACCACTTACTAAATATAATATTTTTATAAAAACATTAATCCAATTTTTCTTAGACCAGATGATTCCCATGATTGACATAAAAATTCCTATAAATAATAAATAGACATTTAATATATTCATTGTTTCTCCTTTTCACCCAAATGTAATTACTCCACATGGGTATTTTCTAAAAAATTCCGATACTCTTTCTAATTGTTCATTTGTTAATTTAAAATATCTTTTACCCATCCATCGTCTGAGATTTTTTCTACTTGTTATAATTTTCTTGGGATAATTTTTTATTCTAAATAAATCATTATATTCTGGAACATTTACAAATGGTTGGTTGTAACCTCGAATTTCACAAGTGAATGGAATTTCTAAATCAGGATTTCCTTCTCCATATCCAAGTTGCCACCAATACTTCCCATATACACATGGAATATCTTCATTGCATGATTCCATAAGAAGATTATATAAATTCTTATCGTATAATCCATTTTCAATATTCTCTTGCGAATCACCTGTAAGATAATATATTTCTTTTGGTGCATATTCTTTCATTTTTTCAAACTCTTCATCTGTAATTGGTCTACTAAACCATGTGTGACACCCCATTCTTTTACACCCCCTATGAAAGATTTCTTTCATCGCATTATTTATAAATAACCAATGTTTTACCTTTATAAATTTTATAATATCTCTCTGAAAGAACTTTAAATAATGTATACTCAATCTCAATTTTTGTTGTATCAATATCTAAAATATTCCACGTTCTGATATTAAATTCTTCACCATCAACATCTAAATACACTCTGTCCAAATCATAATCTTTGACAGTTATATGTGGATTATTATATGGATATGGCATTCTATCAAAAGCATCTTTAATCAGAATATCTAAATATTTATTATCTGTTTTATTTTCTATCGTCATAAAATCAACCTTTCATTACTACGCAACACATTAATATTGTTATAATTATTGAAGTTGTACATGAGATGATTACATTTCCTAATTTATTTTGATCAGCATACCATTTTGCTCCAAATATATTTAAAATAATTAACACACCCATTATACAATAACCAATGTCATTCATCGTTATTCCCTTTCATCTTATCATTCCTCTGAATTTTCCTGTCTGTTTACTTGTAATTCCCATAATATCGTCTCTTTTATTCTCTTCCTCTATTTTTATTTCTTCATAAAACTAAATATCCAAGCTATCATATCAACAGTCCAACCGTTACCAATAGCTTCAAATCTTCTTGTCTTTGGCATTTTTACAATACTTCCATCTTCGTTCAACCCAAACTCTGTATATCCATCTGGTAATGTTTGAAGTCTTTCTATCTCAACAGGACAAGTTTTCTTATATGTTTCTCCACCTAACCAAACATTGAATTTAGTTTCAGTTCTACACCGTGGAACAGTTGGTGCTTTATTATCAAGAAAATACATCCTATCTTGTTGAGAATAATGTCCTTTACCACTCAAATCATACTTTATGTAATTCTCACATTTGACTAATGTATTTCTAATACGATCATCAAACTGTCTAATTAGTTCAGAATCATCCACAATCACATCCTTTACTACAATTCCTTTATCTTCTGGTTCTCCTTTTATTGAAATATTTGTCCAATATAATCTCTTGCGTCTTTGAGCCGAAATTAACTGACTATTGAGAAGAACAGGTTTAACACCCAGGTTTTCTGTAATCGCAGCTTGTATAGAATCGTCAATCCTATAATTATTCTCATATAGAAAATATTTTGGATTAGATTCATGTAATGCTCTTACATATTCCATAAATAAATTCCATCCATCACCCTCTGGTGTAACTTCCCTCTTATGTTTTGCCGTTTTTGAACACTTGGAACTTGACCAGAAGGTGCATGGACTACCCCCAATCAACAAATCAACATCTTCATATTTACTAAAATCTTCTTCAAATACATCACCACATTGATGAATTGATGGGTAATTATAACTGCTAATCTTGATTGCATTTTGTTCAATCTCATATGCATAATAATCATTTACTTTAAACCCAGCTCTATCCAATGCAATTCTGCCACATGATATACCATCAAATAGACTTAATACTCTTAATCCATTCTCCGATGAATTATTATTTTCAACTAAATGACTCAAATTCCCTTATTTCATAGGGAGTTGTACAACTGCTTTATCCTAGAATTTACCTAAAACTCCTTTCTCTAAACTTTATAATGCTGCATAAATTGGATATTCATGACTATCCAATAAAAATAATATTTCTTTGTTCTTGGAAATAATTTGGGTGATCACCCATAGAAATTTACTTGATATGTATTAATCATCTCACGAATTAGGATTCATAGGACATTCAGGACATCTACAGACTAATTTTCCATATTCGTCCGTATAATAATCATCACCATAACCACCGCATTCATAGCAGTAGTCATATGGATCTTCTACATAATCATCAAAATCATTCATCTTTTACCTCTAGTTTCTTTAAATCTTCAATGCTCCAAGGTTCTTCATTTTCCCATTTAATAAAATGAAATATACTACCAAATATACTTTCTGGTATATAATCAGTATTATCAGACACCCATACTTCATTTTTATCATCACGTATTGGTTTATTATAATGAACATAAAGTGCGTCATTATTGTCTCTTGCAATATATTTATACTTCGGCAAAAGTGAACCTAGAAACTTTTCTTCTCTTGATGTAATAGTAGGTTTCTCTACATATTCTGATTCAGCCCATCGGTAGAGAATGTTATCCTCACGATGACATAAATTATCAATATCAAATAAACATTGTTCACAATAAATATCATCGCAACCAACGACCTTATTATCTTTTGTCACTGCAATTATGTCGCCTTTACACGCAACATCTATAATTTCTTTGGCAAATTTTTCTTTATTTTTCATTCATTCTTCCTCATTTCTATAAGCACCCACCACAGCATCCATGTCTAACATTTGCATTAAAAATACAATCTATATCTTTCGCATACCCACAATACTTTTTAGGTATTCTATCTTCGTAGATTTCCCATTCACCCTCATTACAATAACTATACCAATTATCGTCAAACCAACATGAACCACCAAATTCCCAAAATCTAGGATATTTATTGTTCTTTTCGTCTGTTTCATACCCTTCAAATACACATTTCTCATTATCAATAATAAGTGTTAATATTCCTCTGCATAAATTTGGATATGCACCAGTATATGAAACAAATTTTATGTGTTCGTTTTCTAACATATTATCATTTTCTTTATTAATTAACATTATTTTCCTCCATGAAAGACACATTTTATTCTCCTACATTAATCAACCTATCAATATATTCCCTACCTTTACCTTTAAAAATAGGAATTTCTTTATCAATAGTCCAATAAGGTCTTAGTGTTTTAGATATTAATTCGTGAATTTCATCATCGCCACATACTACAGGCTTATAATTCTTATCTTTAATACAACAACTTCCTCTTTTCTGATATATAGGAAGATCGTTCCAGTTAATACCTTTCTGTTCCATTAACATATCTTGAATCTGGTTACATGATTTATTTTGAAGTTCTTTATGAGAAAAATTAGCTCGACCTACCATTTGAATTGAATTACGAGAAGCATCTAATTGTCGCCAGTAGATAAGATTTGTAACTTCTTCTTTGGGAATGTTAAAGCAACGTGCGTCAAACATTGCTGTATAAAATTTATTAACATATTTATCGTACTTATTTTCTAAATCACTTATTTCATCAAGCCTTAGAATTTTCCCACCTGGATTTTTATTATCAAGAGTTCTAACTTCTTCTTCAAAATGTTTGTATGTCATTTCAATAAAGAGTTTGTTAAAAGCCATTGTAGCCATACTCGCTGCGATACCGCACATTTTCTGAACTTCATAATCAAACCATGCATCAGAATTTAATTTCTTATAATCAATGAGAATTAATGTGATTTCATCGGATTGTGTATATCCCAATACACATCCTTGAATATTCTCACAAAGATATTTCATTGTTTCCTGCATAGTATCAATCAAAACTTCATCAAATGGTTTCTCAAATTTTCTTGTAAATGTATGAAATGATTTTCCGTCAATTCTGATAGCAACTGGACAACGGCGCATAAGTTTTGTTTTTGGAATGAATTCATAAAAGTTTTTCATTCTAGTTCCTAAATCATCTTTTATTGGCATAGTTTTCTCCTTTCTTCTCTATGAAAACAACATTTCAATTCTTAATCACTTTTATATTTTTATTCTGTACAAACATTTATCTCTTCCTTTTCTTAAAAACATGACTTAACACATTGTAAATTCCTTATAATCTACGTCATTCATTTCCTTACTTTCTTTCTAATTCTATTTACTTTCACACATAACCATTCAAAAAATAATTCATATATTTTTCGTTTTCTACTTCTATAAACCTTATTTAATTTCATTAGGCATCCTTCTAATATATTTACTTAACCATAATAATCTAAGCTTATTGGCTGTATCGTAATTACAACCTCTAATGTATTTACTTAACATATCTATAACAACATCATAAGATTTAATATTATACAATCCCATAACATCCATTCGTGAATCTCTTGAAATATGAGTAATTAAATTCTTTCTTTCTTTTTCTAATTGCATAATTAAAATTTCATTCATAATATTCATCTCCATCTTCCATAAACTATTCTCCTTTTATCTAATATCATATTACATAAAATTCTTGAAAGATAAACAATAATCCACTGGATATCTTCATCTATATCTTTCTCATATTCCTTGATTTTCTTCTTGATTTCATTTTCGCTTAAATGTTCTCTTTCGATTTTATCCTCTAAATCTTCTTTATTTTCTTCTATTGCATAGCCTCGCCAATATCCTTTAAAATCCCATGTTGTCACAATAAAATGATATAATAGAACAGCAATTCCGTTTCTCGTTATTTTCCAATTACCGTCCTTCATAGGAATAAACCAGCCATATTCTTTAAATTGAGGATTATATTCTAATTCTTTGATTGCATTAATCAAAATTCCTGATTTTTGTTTACTACTCTGATATTCATTATCAATTTCGAAATAACTTCCCATCATCATTACCTCAAATTACATCTTCCTTGTATTCAGACATATCAATAATCCAATATGGTTCTTTCGTAATTTCATCTATATCTCTAATAGCTAGTGAGAATAAAAAATTAACCATTTCATCAAATAAGACAGCAAGATAAGAAGTATTTGCTTTTCGTGTTCTATATAACCTATCTGTTATTAACTTAAAATAAACTTCACAACTTTCGTACTTATTTTCAAAAGCCCAATTCATAGTAGGAATTAGAAAATTTTCTATTACTGTATCATACGTTAAATCAGAAACGTTTGTATAATGTTTATGATAATATGCATTTAACGCTACAAAAGAACAATTATATTTTTCTTCGTTATACCAACCTTTGATAATCATTATTACATCTTTATATAACTTTTCATTCACAAATTATCCCCTTTTTCATAAATGAAACTGCCGTTTCAAATTTTCTCAAACATATTTTTATTTATACACGCTTGACACTTTCTTATAACATCTTTCTGTCCATATTTACATTCAATACAATTAGCCAACTCAAAATATTCTAACTCCCATTGAATGACATTATGAAAATCATATGAACTATACCCTATATGGTAATAATCTTCTCCAACTTTTTTATACTTTAATGAATAAAGTGGTTTATCATATATGACTTCAAATATTTGTTCTATATCAGTTACTTTTGTTTTTGGATTATGTTTAATATTTGCATTTATATCACACATTTGTTATTCCTCCCAGTCAAGTTTCTGTCCACACTTGTTACAATATAAATCTGATTTAAAAACTCCTTCTCTTCCACATACTGGGCAATCCCCTTTTGTTGTATAATATTTTCCAGCAAAATCAATAATATCTTTTATATTATTTGGCTTCATTGGAATCTGTTTTCTTAATGCTTGGATTGCTAATACTAAAGCTTTTTTATAATTTAATAATACAGATAGATCAGATTGAAATCTAAGACAATTAAAACATTCATGTAATTCAACCATTGCTTCTTCATTATTCATCATTTTCATCTCCATCATCTATTTTTCTTTATTTACTTCCACATCCCGCTATCAAAAGATTCTCTATCAACTATAATTTTCTTTATTTTCCTACATTTTTTACATTTTAATGCTAACTCCCCAGAATCAGGAAAGTACCAGTAAAATTCATAGATATGAGGTTTACAAAGGCATTTAATTTTGCAACCATTCTTGCGCCATCTATTAAATCTATTAATCAGTACACGTACAGTCGCATAAATAAAAACACCAAATACATACGCACCTAATATCATAAAAATCGTTTTTACAAGCTCAAGCATTCTTCTTCATCTCCTTCAATTTTTTCTCAGCTTCTTCTTTTGTAGTAAATACAAACTTTCCCCACGATTTACACATATCAGCATTAAAATAATTTGCAAAAATAGTTGCATTCTTACCAGTCATACCTGTATAGATACAATATACAATTGTCCCAATAGGCACTGGCAATCTCACAAGCAAGCCCTGTTGTTCTAGGTCTTCATAAGTAGCAAGCTTTTCAATTGCAGGATATAAATACTCTCCGCTTAATACTTTAACAAGAGGTATTTTATTCTCAGATTCAAATACCTTTATTCCTGCAATCCCTTTCTTTTCATTATTTGGAACGTATCTTTCTGTTAATCTCTCCATCTATTTCACCTCTTGAAATCTTCTCATAAATAGAGCTTTCCACAATTCGTCTACTTCCACAAAACTTTCTTTTTCATATTCCTTAATTGCATTTTCAAGTTTTAAAATTTCGTCTTTAAAAAAATCGTTATGTCGTTCTAAAAACTTGTCTTTTTTAAATTTTCTGCAATACTGCTCATGCGATTTTGTCTTGGTTTTCATGGTGTATTCACATACTCCTGTAGTAGATGCTAATTTCAAAACTCTTTTCGCATATTCGTAATTGTCTTTATCTACCCTTTCTGGCAAAGTCCAGCCCATAAAAAAATTGCATTCGCAACACTTCACTTTCTCACTCATCTACTTCACCTCTCCTTTCTCAATCCATTTCCACCAGAGAACCACATATACGGTTTTCTTCAAAAATAATCCGTAGCGTTCTTTGTGAATTGAATCAAAATTCTTTCGTCCAATCTCCATTACTCGTTTTCGTGCTTCATCTAATGTTTTGTATGGCTCTTGACATAAAAACCACATATCATTTCTCCTTTACTCTCTTAGTTCTAATCCTTTCAACCATGAACTCAACATCAAAGCGGTTCTCATACACAATTTTTCATTTCTTAAAATTCTAACTATTTCTTCCTTGTCTACTAAAATAATTTCAATATCCTCTGTATCTTCGTTATCTTTATTAGAAATTTCTCCTGAGACAATACCGTCTACTATAATACAACTTTCATCTGTCATACCTGCACTTGAATATAAAGGTGGGAACGCTTCAATACAATACAAACCTAACCCTGTTTCTTCTTTCATTTCTCTAATAGCAGCTTTATAGACTTCTTCATTATCATTAATTAAGCCTGCTGGTAATTCGTAAATATAATCTCCAATAGCATATCTATATTGGCGAATGAGAACTACCCTATTATCTTCTGTCGTAGCAAAAATGGCTACCGCATCTGCTTTGCTACTATGATTAATTGCTTTTAAATTTTCTACTTTTCTAGCCCTTGAAGCCACCAAATAGTCTAAACATTTACCATCTTTTGTTTCTGCTTTTAATTTAAATAAATTTAAGAATCTATTATTTGTAATTTTTTCTGCTCCGTTTATTTTACTCATTTTTAATCCTTTCATTTGTATATTCTCATCAGTACCTTTTAACTAAAATTCTGATGATGTTTCTTTTTATTTACATCAATACAATAATTTATAGCTTCTTTTTTTGTCTTAAATAACATAGATTCATTACGATGTTTAACATTAATGTTGAACCAATTATTTTCTATAAGATCAACATTATATCTTATATCTACTTCATTTTCGCCTATTGAAGCTATAACCCTCTTTATTTTCACTTTACAATGAGTCATTGCACACTTTGAACTTTCTTCAAATCCATTTCCATCACATGCAGGACATGGGATTTTATATCCTTTATAAGTAATTTCCATTTCCCCATTACAAACTGGACACCGATATGATATTTTCTCTCTATACACGCTCCAACATTCTTCTCCTAGTTCAAATTTATTATCTATCGTATACATTTTCTCTTCCTTTCACTTGCTCACAACACTAATCAATTTTTACTATTTCTTCTTTTTATGCTTGATATATTTCAAATGTGAACTAGCTAAGATTTCACCAACTATATTTCCTATTAAAGCTCCTATTCCTGTTAATACCAAAACCTCGATTACACTCATCTTATTCTCCTTCTAATATTTAAAAATTAATTTTCCAATTATAAGTCCTACTGCAAAAAATATTAATCCTCTTACTTCTGTCATTTTATTTTTCCTCCGTAATCTCCATTATCTGTCCATTCTCATATTTACACAACTTTCCGTTTTTTGAATAGTATGGTGACATATAGCCTTTACTATTTTGTCCATATCCTAAGTTAAATAAAAAATATACAATTCCAGTTTCATCATCATAATATAAATCTTCCCTATTTTCTAAATTAATCTGATGTAAATGTGCTGATTTAAGTTTTGGATAATCTCTTACATTATCACCACATCCTGATACTCCAAATAACATCATCACCGACATTCCCAATAATAAAATTTTCTTTCGCATTTTTTCACCTCTCTATATCATTTTCATAATTTCGTCTACACAAATTACAAGCCAACACACAGCCATCCCTACCTATGTGAACTTTTGAAATTCGTCTTTCATCCTGCTTGCGTTTAATCCACTTTTTTGTACCTATGTTATTTATATACCTCTTAAACGGTGCGCCAACACCTGAAAGACAACTACTTAGTTTTGTACCTATGTTATTTTATACACCTCTTAAACCTCAAATTTATAGATACGAATAACATAGATTTTAGTGAGTAAACTTATTTCTCACTTTCTGGCATACTCACATATTATATGTAAGCAAGACTTACTTTAGAGGGAAGTTTGTCTTCAAAACATGCCACATAAATTATTTATGATTAATTTTTTGTAATTTATAATGGATCTTAAACGAAAACATTTTATGTAAACAGTTACTACACGTTTTGTACCTGTGTAATTTGTAATGGGTCTTAAACCTCAAATTTTAATTTGTAATAAGCACAGCGTACTATTTTGTATTTGTTAGATAATTAATTACACAGATTTTAGCGAGTAATAAAAATATACTCTCACCTTCTGGCGTACTCATATGTTGTATATAAGCAATATCTATTTCTAACATAATAGATATTCAAAACACACCATTTGTTTTATAAATATAAAGTAGTTTTATGCCACTTCTTCATTTTCTTTTGTTCCTGGTTCTGGAATGCCATAATATTCTCTGGCTTTCTTTTTATCCTTTTCTGTAATTTCATTTGAGCCTGAAACAAATAAAGTTGACATTGCGATATTTCTAGCTGCATTATAATCAGCATTCACTTCATAATCACTTTTATGTGTGTCACAAAATTCGTTATGACAATAGAAATAACTTTGTCCTTTCTTTCCTTTAGGTCTGTTATCAGGATGATAACATCCACATTCACTACAAACTTGGGAAGTGTAACATGGAATAATTTTCCTTACAATAATTCCATGTTTTATTGCAGCTTGTTCTATGTATGATTGAATTTTATAAAAACTCCATCCTTCTAAAATTTGAGGACTTTCTTTATAACCTTTAAGATTTTCAAGATTTATGTATTTAGCGTGATATTTTAAACAAAATTTAATTACTTGTTTTGCATATTTTCTACATTCTGTATCAGCATAATTTCTTTCTTTGTCTGAAAGTCGTTCCAATGCACTGAGCTTTCGTTTTCTTCCATGCCCTCCTTTTGCTAAAGTTAATTGTTTATTCAACCTACTTCTCTGTTCTTTAAATTGCTTTCTTTTCCCAAATAAACTTTTATAGTTACCTATATATTCTCTAGGATATTTGTCATTATTTAAAGCACAAGCACAAGGAATCGCAACTCCCACATCAACTCCAACTACTACATTTTCATCTAATGTATTATCATTATTCTGTGGAATTTCTACCGTTAAATATAGCGTTAAATTTGTTTTCTTTCCAGTTTCTTTATTCTTAGTAAATCCAATGCTGCTACCTTTAATAGTATATTCTCTTTCAAAGATTCTTTTTAGCGAAAGTCTTAATTCATGAGATTTATGTGGATTTCCAAGAATTAATTTGAATTTTAATTTAGGTTCACCTTTTTTATAAGGTATGTTTAAATAAAGATTTACACTTCTTTTCTTCTCTAAGTCATTTAGAAAGTCTAAGTAATTATCATAATCATAAATTAATCCCATTAGATCCGTTGACCCATCTTTATTTTTTCTATAGAAAACATTTGGAGGAAGAAATAAAGGTGTATTACCTTTAACATATCTCAGTTTCTCGTCCAAAGAGTAAATTACTTTTGTTTTAACACCATCCTGTTTCCAATAGGCTTCTACCTTTTGTTTTACATACGCTGGCGTGCTTAATCCATTTGCAAATTTTTCATATACATCTTCTGGATACGCACAATAATTTTCTATTCGTTTTAATTCTTTTTGAATGTCTTCTTTAGATTTTCCTATATATTTCAAATATTTCTTTCTCGTTGCTTCGCAATTTTTTAAAATTGTTTCTTCTTTAGGTGGCTTTTTCTTTCCTTCGTAGAATTTTCGTAAATTTGCTACCTCTTTTTCAACAAATACTTCATCAATTGGAGCAAACTGTAATAATCGTTCTAAGAAACTTTCTTTTTTATCAGTAGGTATTGGTTTCTGATGCGAATATGAGAAATAAATCTCTTTTACTCTATCCATTCCTCTACCTAATGAGAAAGCTTCTTTTGTTCTATCTAATACAATGTTCATTGCTCTATTTTGTGCCCAAATAGCATCTCTAAGATATGAATATACTTCATTATTATATTTTTTAATATCTTCCTCATTCTCAAATGGAGACATTAAAGTAAGATTAATTTTCATTGTTTTTATGTATGTTTTATTATCTTTGTTTTCCATAATATTTTCCTTTTATGTATAATTTTATATGGTCGTAAACCTTAAAGCGTCCTACGGAGAAGTATAGTTTAGAGTTTTGTATCCATGTAATTTAATATGGTTGTAAACCGATATTTAATCTTCTTACCTTCATATACTTGGTTTTGTATCCATGTAATTTAATATGGTTATTAACCACAAATTCACGAATAACCAAATTACATGAATTTTAGTGAGTGTTTATAAACCTCACTTTTCAGGTGCAAAACCACCTGTAGCCTTTTGACTAATTATCCCCATGTATAAAACTTCGTATATAATACTGGCAAAGGAGAGTTACCCGATTTTATTTTTTATTCTAACCCTTTCCCATTTCGTATGATTTTCTTACTCAAAACCTTCTTTACTGGAAATTTAACTGGACATTTATCTATTGTTTGAATCGCCTGTACAATCACAGGTGAGCAACCAAATTTTGTTTTACAGAAAATCAAATCATCTGGAAGAACCGTTTCAGAAAACTTCATCCAATTCTCTTTATTAGGGATTCGCCATATATAAATCTTCTCTGATTTATTATTAGGATGTTTTCCATAGATATATGTAGTCTTTATATTTCTATATGATTCAGGAACATTGCTGTTATCATTCTTTTTAATATCTACAATATTAACATCTGCATCTTCTACATTATTCTCTTTTAAGATAAGGTAATTAATATAGCCATTAATCAAAAATCTATCTGTATTAATTGTTATGGCTCGTAGCTTTCCTTTTTTATATTTCTTCCTTTTTGTTCTTACTTTCTTTTCTGATGGAATAGTTATTGCATATGATTTTGGAATCTTAATACTTGATAATTTAACTGTTGTTCTCATGATTTATATTCTCTCCTTTCTAAAAGCCAATGAAAGGCATATTTCAAATTTATATAATTAAGTTGGCTGACCGACTATTTATTAATTATTTTTAATTAAATATTCTCTTATGCTTTTCTATTTGAGAAATTAATAATTTCTTCTTTATGTTTCTTAATCATCTGCAATCCTTCATCAGTAATTCCAATCTGATTATGTACTCTGTCTAAAGAATAGATCTTAAAATATCTCTCTCCAATTTTATTGACTTCTGTTTGTGTCTTGTGTAAATATCCACAGGCTTTAGCCCATCTCGTAATCTGTCCTCTCTTGAAATCAAGAGATTTTGTAACATCTGTTAATGAAAAGCAACCTTTTAAATCAATCCTTTCTTCTGCTACATCAGCTAAAGGCTGCAATTCTTCCACCTTATTCTCTGCTACTTTTCTTGCTTCTTGTTCATTCTTTAATTTAGTTGCTAACTGAATAAGGAAGTCTGGTGACTCTAATGCTCTTTCTAATGTCTTTTCCGTCATATAAGCACCATGCTTACGAATTGTAGGAAGTACTTCATCTGTTACCCAATCACTGAATTTCTCTGCTTCTGGTTTACGACTCTTGAAAACCAGTTTGTAAACACCCGATTCAGTGAGAAAATTCTCACCTGCATTGTTTAATTTTCGGATATCGGTATTACCGACATCTGAATTTTTAAGTTTAATAACCTGTTTATCATTCATCTTCCTAAGATTATCATTGACGTTTTTAATCTCTAAAATCTCCGCTACATGTTTAGGATTAAATAACACCTGTCCATTCAGCTCAAATACTTCAACATCATGTCCCTCAAAAATCATCAAATTATTATTTACCATATAATTTCCTCCTATTACCAAAATGTAAATCCTTTTTCGTGTCCTTCTTGATGAAAGCAATTTTCTAATTTAACAACACAATCATATGTATCATATTCTCCATACCTATCTCTTTTAAACCATTTATCCAACCACGCCACCATTTGTTCATCTGTAGCAGCCTGCATAAAAATCACTTTAATCTGATAATCTGCTCCGCTATATTCTGACTTAGTAAATATAACCTCTTTAATAATAGAATCCTTTCTAGCCAACCAGAGCTTGATTTTCATATAAGGTATATACACAATAGACATAGAAAATTTTTTAATCTGAATCCACTTTCTTTTTCCTTCTGATTTAATAAATTCCCCTAAAAATGATTCAGGATAATATTCTCTTTTATATCCGTATGAATCAATGCTATAAGATAATAATGGATGATGTTCAATCATATTAAGCATATCTTCTAATCTACTCCATGAATTGATATAATATTCCCTTTCTATTTTCTTTAACTCGTAGAAAGTATATTTAACACAAAATGGACTACATGACGGTTTGAACTTATCAATCATGGTATCGTATTGACAGAAGATTTGAATGATATTCCACATTTTTTGTGCGCCATATTTCTTCTCATAAGCATTTCTATTTTCTTCGTATTGCCATTCTTCGTTTAACCACATTCCAAACTTCCAATGATTTCCTAAGAATCCTAATCCTCTTAATCTGAAATATACACAAGAATTTTCGCCATGTAACTCATTAATCCATTCTATGTTATATGGTTTATATCCAAGCTCGTATATTTTATGTAACATAAATTCTCCTATTTCATGATTCGTTTTATAACCACCCATTATTTTTCTCCCTTCTTTTTTCTGTCCATTCATCAAAATCTTCTTTCATATATAAGAAATTCTCTTTCTGGTCTGTAAAGTAGTCATCATTTCTCCTAAAATAATCAGGAAACCATTTATCCAGGTCTTCATCTTTTTTAAATGAATATGCCACCATAGCGATTAGTGATTTTATATTACTTGACTCAAGTAACTTTGAATTGTTATCTACTTCTATAGTAAGATCGTCTAATGTATCCTCAAAACATTCCAAATCTCTTTGGTAAATATCATCTGATACATTTTCCTTAATAAAATCTAATACAGAATTTGTTATATTTTCTTTATCTACATTATTCTCTTCAATAACTTCTGTATTATCATTTACATTTTCTTTCTCTGATTTAGATTCTTCTATGTATTCTTTTAAATAATCTTCCATAAGGGATTTCATAATATGTATTTTTGTAGATATATATCCTTTATCTTTTGACGATCTCTCTGCATCTAAATCATTAAATGAACATTCACTTACTAATTTTCTTGAAATTTTTGTAGGCTTTGGAATACTTACAAGTTTCTCATTTAAACCATTTTCAAAAGCTTTTAAAAATTCATCGAATTTACTATTATCAAGATTATATTTCTTAAACTCTTTAAAAAGTGAAATCCATAAGAATGAATTCTTCTTCTTGAATAACTCCAAATGTCTATCTTCGACTACTTCTTGTAATTCATCTAATAAAGAATTTAATTCTTCAAAATCTTCTTTTTTAGAATTCGCATCAAGAAACATTCCTTGCCTTTTGGCATCTTTTTTCCAAGAATCAAAATGATTTAAAAACATCAAACTTTCAATTACAATTCTTTCACTTGTACCATTGATTCTATCTTTTCCTTTAAATGACACACAATCTTTAAAAAATCTATGAGTAGCTACTTTCTTAATATCTCCTGCTACTGTATTAATGTATGTAATGGCTTTCTGATTACCATTCATATTTACCTGTCTATTATATCTACGGATATGATAACCAATTTCATCATCTGTACAATCTAAATGTTTTACAACTAAAACATTGTAATTATCAAAAATCAACTTTAATTCTGGGGGTAAGTCTGTATAACCTTTACCTCTTAAATCAAATTCTTTTATTTTTTGAATAGGATTTCCTTCACCATCTACTGTATTTTCAAGATACTTTATTATTGGATTTTCTATATTTTGCCCCAAACAAAAACCACCCATCACAAAAGACTGTATAGTTGTCAGCCTTTGCTTTCCATCTATTAACCAGTTGATTACACCCATTTCTGTTATTTGTTCACATAATTTTATTGGGTCAAAATCTTCATTCTTTATAATAGTCGATATAAAACCATCTCTATAGTCATCGGAAAACTGATCTGGATCTCTTTGCTGTTTATGATCATCTCTGATTTGCTTTAATTTTACAGCTTCTAATAAACTTGATATTGTATAGGTGTCTCTTTTTGTCTTATCTCTTCCTACTAATACGCTCATTTCACTCTTCCTCGTCTTTCAATAATATACTTATGTTTTCGTACAGTCGGAATTCAGAAATTGCATCACGATATTGAGAATAGGATATTCCACATACTTCTGTAATATTTGCTACGTTCCTACCATCCATTATCATTTCTGCAACTCTTCTATTCTTCTTAGATATATTCTCTAAGAATTTTTTTACACGCTTATTTTTCTTTTCATCTACTATTTCTTCCTTTAAATCTAATTTCTCATCCAAATCAAAATTTGATTTAATTTTACTATGTCCAGAGACTTCATCGTCATAAATCTCATCTAAAGACATATCAGGAATCACAATAGCCCTTTTCTGTTTTTCATCGTAAAGAATTTTACCATTCTTTACTAATACATTTGCTCTCACTCCCCTGTGTCTATCTCTTGACCATTCCCAAAAAGAACGATTCAAATTTGAATATAAAAATGTTTTAAATTGTGTATCACTATTAGGATTGTAAGAAATCACTGTTTCTAAAAGAACTTTGATTGCATTATCATAAATATCATCCAAATCTTTTTGAAATACATCTGGTTTATGGCGAGTGATTTTATGACATAACTTTTTTAATTCTCGTAAATTATTGTCACAATATGTATGTATAAGTTTCATCTGCTCGTCTGATAAATTTTCTAATTGGTATTTCATCTTTTCAGTAGATGCTTTATGTAATTCTTCTCTTGTCATATTGTCTTCTTATCCTTTCTTCTAATCGTTTTCTTATAATAATTATCAAACTCACGAAAGATTGTTGTGCGTGGTTTGTAATCTTTATATTCTCTTTCTTTCACTTCAAAGATTAATTGATTGAAAGGATAATTTTTTTCATAAGCTTTTAGCAATCCATTTATGTAATTGATATTCTGTTTGACCCTTGCACGAGATTTTATAAAATCTTATACCAAGGTACGGGTACATATACACAGGTGGATTTCTGAGTAAAATCCAGTGCTTTACATCTTCGATCTGATTATCATACTGAATAACATTCGTTTTGAAGTTATTCTTCATACATAAAAGTTGCTCCTGACTAATTTGTGGCAATGAAGATACAGATGAAACATAGGTTTCAATCATCTTTAAATCATCTATAGGTAGTGGAATTTCCTTTAAAGAGTGCTTTTCAAACTCTTCTTTTCTCAAATTCTCATCTATCACATCGGGATTAAGAGAGACTAAATCATCTACACCTTCCAGATAAAAAGATTTCTGTTGCTCTTTAGGGATATTATTCATTAATATTTTTTGTGCATCCCTAAAGCTCCATTTACCAGCAACGGATAGTGAAGTACAAGTGATATACTTTCCTCTTGCTTTATAAATGTACTTTTTACCATCCGTGATTCTAAAGCTTTGCATCACAAACACCTCCAATATTTAATTTTGGGTAAACTTAATAGACCTAGAGTCTATATAAATATTCTCTAAGAACTATTTGTTTTTTAATTTTTATAAACTGGAAATAAATAGATTAGCTATTTTACTTTCAAGACTTGCTTTTTATTGCTAGAAGTGCGATAATAAAGAAAGTGTTATATGAAAATATAGCACATTATATATGTATTTTGCCGCCCAGAGATGTTACCAGCATCGTTTGTATGGGTGGCATTTTTGATTTTATTTCCTTTTTATGTCTCATATTATACTCCGAACGAATGTTCTTGTCAATATGTTTTGGGGAATTAACACTTCCATCTTTTTCCTGAAATATAACAAATGTTAATCTATTCTATTTTTCTTCTTAATAAAATAGTATTAAGTTCCCCCATTCGTTTAGGTTTATGAATATTCTGTGGAACTGAAAAGGCTTTTACCTGATTCATAAAATCATCACCTTCAAGTCTGGCAAAAGATTTACTTTTTTGAATGATTTCTAATGTTTCCGTTCTTGTCTTTTTTCTAAACGGAATGATATTTTCTTCTTTCTCTAAGTTTTGCGTTGAAACTAACGCTCTTGTATTCGGATCAATTAATCCTGCTTCGACATATTTTAATGCTTCTTCCAAAGTCATTTCAATATATGGCATATTGTTCTCCTTTCCTATCCTTCGAAATTAGCAAGATAAATTTCTTTAATTTTTTCCTGCATTTCTTTATCTTTAATGACACCCATTTTCTTAATGATTCTTTTTTCTGATACCTGTCTAAGACATTCAGCTAAAATCATTGAGTTATATGGTAATCCATTTTCTTTGTTTCTCTTTAATAAAGCATGTGTAGGCTGGTACAAATGCTTTATATTAGAAGTACAAGGCATTACAATCGTGGTATTTGAAAATAAATTGCCTTTATTATTTTGTATAATAATTGCTGGTCTGATGCCGCCTTGCTCAGAACCAATTGTATTTTCTCCAAAGTCAATTAATACGACATCATATCTTTTGTATTCTCCTATCATCTAAAGCATCCTCCTTTCTCCACTTGCTTTTCATGGTTTTATTATATACTTTTTAGAGTGTACTGTCAAGAGTATATTCTAAAAAGTATATCTTTAAAAATATATTTATTTTTATGAAAAATTATGATATTATCATTTTAACAATATATTCTCAAAGATATATTTTTAAGGAGTGAAAAAATGTTATTTTTAAATATAAAAGATCGTGTTAATGAGTATTTTGAAAACAAAAATCAATTTGCTAAAGCTATTGGTGTGGGATTTCCTGCTGCTTGTAAATTATACGAAGGCGAAACATCTCGTATAGCATTTGATACACTCGAATCTTTATGTCGAGAACTTCACTGTTCCCCTAACGATTTATTCATTTCTGATAATCCAGAAATAATGAATCACATTAAAGGCGATACGGAATAGTACCGCCTTATTTTTATACATTCCAGTTTCCATTCTTATCATATAAAAAGCTCATCTTATCTTTTGTCTTCTGCATCCTTTCTTTTTCAAGACAAATATAGATCATCGTGGTGTGTAAATCCGCATGATTAAAATAATCTTTTAAGTCCACCAACGCTTCTGTTTTATCTTCTGACAACTTATAGTATCTATTACCCATAGTCTTTCTAAGACCATGAACACCAATTCTTCTTTTAATGCCAACAGCTCTTGTTGCTTTATTCATGATATTTTCAAATCTATCCAGGCTTATATGTCCATGTGGAGATATAAAGATATAATCATTTAAAGAAACATTATTTGATATGCGTAACCACCGTAACCAATCTTCTAATGCAAATTTCAAGTCTTCATTCCACGACAATTCTACTCGTTTCCCAGTACCACCAACATGACAAGTCTTTTCAGGAATAAAATCTTTGGTCAATCTCCATTCCCAATCATCATCAAAAAACGTGTTCCATGTAAGCTTACAAAGATCTCCACCTCGTAACCCTATATTAATTCCACATATAAACATAGCAAGGTTTCTTCTCGCCATTGTTTCCTTCTTAAAAGTTGTACATTCTTCGATACGCGATTTAAAATAATTGGCAACTGCCGAGATTTCTTCTTCTGTGTGAAGTGCATCCGTCTTTGTAGACTCTCTGTGCTTTATCTCTTTCTGTTGTGTAGGGAAACGATACATCTTACATTCTTCTTTTTTACCTATTAATGCTAATTCACTCATTTTTACCATCCTTTCTGTATAAGAAAACCCAGTTAGAATTTTAATCTAACTGGGTTACAATACTTTTGATATTTAATTTATTTTTTCTTTTCTAAATTTTTACCTTTTTGATAAGCTGTGAGGATATATCCTCTCGCTTTAAAACATTCTTTTTCTCTTTCTCTTTCATCTTCAATAAAAATTGGATTAAATAATAAATCTGAATTAATTTCATGTTCTGCCATATATAGCATAAGATTTTCTAAGTCTTTTATAGGGTCACTATGCATTATATTATGCACTTTAAGCCTGATATAGCTTTGAATTTTTTATCTTTTTTAGCTTTTTTACCCAACTTGATACCCATAGTATACCAAGCTTTTTGATCTCTTGACCATTTCAATCCACTTTCTTTTTCAAGTTCTTCAATCTCAGTTTGTATCATCTGTTCTTCTGTCTCAATTCCATTGTTTTTACTATTCATTTTTGTAAAACCTCCTTTAATATTAATATCCAATGTGGTTCTACTTTTAATCAATATAAATAATAATATTATTATCTACATTCCAATATGGAGCTACTTTTAATTTTGTTGCAAATAATTACATATTTTACATTCCAGTATGTGACTATTAAAAAAGAAAGTTTCAAAATTAAACTAACCTTTACATTCCAATATGTTATTATTTGTATAAATAGTAACATATTTTTTGTAAAAAAGCAACTATGAAATACTGCTTTCTTTGGAACTGGAAAGCATAAGACAGCTCCCATCACTTATGATACAGCGTGGAATTATGTATTTACTATTCTGTTACAGGATTAGGATAATAGCCATTCTTCTTGAGAAGCTTTCTAACATATTCCAATCCTTTCTTAGTTGCGTATGTAGTGGAACGAATATTCCCATCACGACAAGGACTTTCTTTAACTTTGAATTTCCCTTCTTTTCTAAATCTTTCGTAAGGAATATTTATCATATCTTTATTGTAGAAGAATACTTTCTTATCTCTTAGAAAAGCAAACAACTTATATTCTCCAATTCCTAGTTCTTTTGCCATTGTATTAATATCCATAAGACCTTCTGTACTCATTAAAGTATCATAGAATTCTTTTAATTCCATATTCTGTTTAATCAAGTCCTTAACCATATCTTTCTTGGTATCTTCTGAAAATGATGGAAAATATTTTTCTATCATTTCTTCTTCTCTACCTTGCTCAATGTAAGCGCCCGTTGATTCAATCCTTGGAAGAATATCATCAAATACCCAAGACTCAAAATCGTCCGCTGAATCTAATTTTGACTTTACAATTAATCTATAAATATCGGATTTTGAAATCACTAACATATGTTGTGATTTCCTAGCTTTATGTGCATTCCCATTTTGGGAACTCACATCAATTTCTGTTTTAAATGCTTTTTTACAATGTGTTGATATAGCTTTTGAAGCATTTACATACCCAAGTGCTTTTGCAATGTCAATTCCAACGAAATAAATTCTTCCATCAAGGTTTACTGTGCGAACAGTTCCAAATTGTTCATTAAAAAATTCTTGAATTTTGTTCATATAATTATTTCCTTTCATATAAAATAATAAATTTGTTAATAGTCTTCTAGTGAATATATTCTCTATTCATTTTGCTCGCAGACTACCAAGAGTATTCCAACTCCATCACGACAACTTTTACAGATAGTCAATCTACTATTTAATTCTCAATGTACAAATTTGCTTTGGAAAATTTGACTTGAAAAAGTCCAGAAAGTAATATACAATATAAATAATCTTGGATTTTATTCAAGTACAGCAGAATAACAACTTTAAGCTTTGGTCGGTGTAGAGTTGTTATTCTCATTTTCAATAAGATTTTCGATTGATAAACCGAATAAATGTTGTAATTTAATGGCTACCTTTAAAGATGGATTTCTTTTTTGATTTTCAATATTTGAATATGCAGCTTTTGTAATACCTATTTTATCTGCAACATTTTGTTGAGTCCATCTATTTTTCAAACGGATTTGTTTTAGCTGGTTCATAATTATCTCCTTTCCAGTTATGTATTCCGTTTGAATACATATTTATTGTATTCCATTTGAATACTTATGTCAAGAGGTGATTTTATGTTTTTCTTCTTTTTTGATAATTTTCCTTCAAGATTAAGAGAACTTAGAACTTCTAATAATCTTACGTTGGAGGAACTTGGTAAAAAAGTCGGTTCTACAAGAGGAACAATTGGAAATTATGAAAACGGAAATAAAAAGCCGAGCCTTGATACGCTTATTAAGCTCGCTGATTATTTTAATGTTTCTATTGATTATCTTGTTGGTCGTACAGATGATCCACAATTATATCACTTACACAAAAAAGAGGACTAATTTTAGTCCTCTTTGTAAATGCAACAATTCATTTCTAGTCTCTGACTTTTGTATATTTATCGTTTTTTATATCTTCTACAATTGGATGAAAGTCGAATTTCAACCTACTAATGGTAAAATTCCAAAGCCACCATCAATAATGTCAATTGCATATTCCAATGATTTCGCTTCACAATTATCCCAGTTACTTAATCCATCCCAATCATCTAAGATAATTACCGCTCTACAAATATCTTTTGTCTTAAACTTTTTAAAATAATCATGACATTTATTTTTCATTTGATAAGATAATTCTTTTCCAGAAAATTCAGGAAGTGGCTTTTTAAACATTTCATGTAATTTATCCATAATATCATAGACACTAAATTTGTTTCTTTCTACAAGATAAGTTCCTTCTTCATAATCATAATCTTCATTTACGTCTTTACTAATTCTTGAAATCCAAAAATCATTTGTGTCCATACAGACATACACACCAACAAATTTATCATCTTCTTTAGTTGGATATGAGTCAATTTCATTCTTTTTTATCATTTCATCAACCAACTTTGTTACATTATAATATCTTGCAAATTTCATAATTATCTCCTTTCATTCACACTCTGCCAACATTTTCTTAACTCTATCAATCTCTTCCTGGCTATGAGGTGTTCCACCTGCATTCATATCAATATACCATTGCAATACTTCTTTTTCTGTTTTAAGATCATTTACATTCAGCTTTAAAGTATGCCTGTTCAATATTGCTAAATCTTCATACTCTTTAAAATATGAACCAAATACCATAATCTTATTATTAATAAATCTACAAACGGCAGTTAATCTTTGCAATCCATCAACACATACAAATTCATTATAATTTCCGTCTGGAACATTCCAGTGCCAAGATGGACAATTAAAATATATTATATTTCCAGATTTCCCACCTTTAAGAAAAAATTCTAACCATGCGATTTGTTGTTCTTCTGTCCATACGTGACCTCTCTGAAAGTCTGGATTGAGTTGCAAGTTCATATCTTCCTGCATTTCCTTAATCCATCGTGGTATTCTGCTAATATTTATATCACAATGATAACTTCCATCTCTTGTAAATTGTGGTATGTCTTTAAATTTTGTATACTTCATAATATTTTCCTTTTACTTTTATAAGGCTCTTTCTGATTTTAAAGTTGTTTCAATCGCAATAGCGGTACACCCAATAACATCTGCTATCTCTTCAAACGATTTACCATCTTTATACATTTTCTTAATGCTTTCAATATCATTATAAGTAAACCAATTTCCCAATTGTATCACCTAACTTAGTTATTTTGGCAATTCATCCAAATTATTTCTTTCCATAAAATCATGGATATTTTCACAACATGGAGTATGTAACAGACATTCATTTTTAGTTCTTGTATCTAAGTTATTTTTATAAATATAACAATCTTTGCATTCATGTGTCTCGCAATATCTAACTGCATATCTCCATCTATCCATATTAATCACCTCACTTGAAATCAGTCTTTCATCTAATCATAATCATATTCGTTATAATCACAGTCTACACAAAAAGTACAACTTATTCCATCACCATAATTTGTAACTAAAATACCACCACACTTAGGACATTTTCCAGCTTCTGGATTACTATATAAATCTTCTGTGAATGTTTCACTTCTTCCTAATTTGATTTCACTTTTCTTTTTATGCTTCATAAACTAAACTCCATTTCTCATTTCATTTATATTATCACACCATCTCTAAATATTTTATAGGAACTTCTTTCGTTAACCAAACTCCGTTCTCAGATAGATAAAATTTATATCCATCCCGATACATTTGTCTACTATCAATACAATATACAACTTCTTTTCCATGCCTTTTCCCAACATTTTCAGCAGTTTTTATATCTTTAGACAAATGTACATATAGTCTACTCTTAGGAATTAAACCATCCTGATTAATAAATTTTACATACTTTTCTCCTGTTCCATGATATAAATATTCTGGCGGTTCTTTTTCTTTTAATTCTACATCTACGTTAACGGAATGTCCTTGATTTGCACGAATAAGCGATTTATCGTCATTAAAAGAATAACGCTGCTTACTATCAGACCTCACAATTTCTTCCAACAATTCAAAATTAAATCCATGATTATCTTTTTCAATTCCACTTATCAAGTCATTTACATTCGCCCATCCATGCTCATCAAGTTCAATTCCAATAACATCTGGTTTGTGTCTTAGAATTAAACTCATATATTTACTAATATTGTTTAAATCCATTTATATTTTCCTTTCAAATATCTGTTTCAACTTTTGAATAAACTTAAGTTATCTTTCGCCGTTTAAAACTTCAATTAAATGTTCTTTACATAAACTTCGTGTTGAGCCATCAGAATATTTGATCGTATAACCACCATACATATTTATCCAAAAATCCACGACTTTTACTTCCATGTTTTTTGCCTCATTCATCTGTAACATTAATTCATCTTCATATTCAACCAACGGTTCTTCTACTTTATTCATAATATTTCATCCTATCCTTTCTAACATTTTTTCTACTTTATCAAGTTGCTCTTTAACATAATGAAAACAATCTTTCATTTTATTCTCTAATTGTTTTGTAATAACTTCCAAACCAGACATGCACCGGAGGATTTTTAGCTCCTGGCATTAAAGAACCGCTTATCATTTCCATACATTGACCAGAATCATTCCAACCATCTGATTCCATTTCTTTTTTATGTTCCATCTTTTCTTTTTCTGAATCATAATAATACTGTTCTATAAACTCTGTATATTTATCTATGCAGTTATCTCCGTCCCATATAAATTTTGTTGTATTATTTTTCATTTTAATTCTTTTCACGTAATCAGCTCCATTCTATATTAAAAACAACTTAATCTCATAACATTACACATAGATTTTTCCCATAATATTCTCTTCTTATATGAGGAACATCATTATCAATTTTCGACAATTCAACTTTTTCAAAAGTTATATTTTTGCAACCATCCATAGTTCTGTTGCCAAATCTATTTTTAGTACATTCAATTCCATTTAATGATTCCTCAACCATAACAAAAGTCACTTCTCGTAAATGTTTTATTTTTTGTGTTTCTTCATACGTCATATAAATCATATCCTTTACAATGAAAGCAATTTTTCATCTATTCTCAATTATTGTATGTTTCCCATTATGCTTACAATCTTTTCTGTCACACTGTAAGCATCTCTCTTCATGCGGATTCATCCTTGCATAGTTACAATACATCCAATTATTAGATTCTTTTAATGATGGAACTAAATATATATTATTCATACAATCACCATCTATTAAAACATTTTCAACTCTGGCATATTTTCTTGAAGTGCCTTGAGTCCAACTCTTTCCCAGTCAATTTTTGTGCTAGAATCAAATAAGATATCTCTAAGTACACCTGCCGCTGCTTGGTCATCCATTTTCTTTAAAATTTCTGTTGATATAATAACTTTTACTTCCTGTTCTCTCATTTCCTTATACCTCTTCTAACATCTTTTCTACTTTATCAAGTTGCTCTCTGTTCATAGTATTTCCAGTTTTATTCACTTCACTTTGCTCTCAAAATAGTAAATATCTTTAAATTTACATCCTTTTAAATCATTAATATTCAAATAATTATACTCACAATTATCAATATGATTTTCTTGAATATAATTCCATTCCGCTACAATTCGTGGTATTCCTTCATTGACTATCTGTTCATCTGACCAAAAATAATTACACCAATTTGTAAATCCCATCGTCAATCCATTTGTATCTGAACTAAGATTCCCATGTAGGATTTCTTTACTTTTATAATTGGGACATTTTAATCTTCCAGATCTATCTCCACCACATATAATAGGCAATTCGCCACAAATTGAGCAAGGAACAACCTTTGGTTTTAGCATTTCATTAATTTTATTTCTAAACATTTACTGCCCCTAATTATTCATTCTCAATACAACTTTTACCATTTTCAATTAATTTAACTCAATATGATCCATTAAAATTTCAAAGTTCCATTTTACTTCGTTTATCTGATTGAATATCACCTATTTTCTATAATTAATTGTTCCTATTTTGCTGCCTTGTGTTAATACCACTTTATGTTCTTCCCAATACTCCCAATCATCAACCTTGAATACATCTATATCGTCTATTTCTATAGCAAAATTACTTCTAAACGATTGTATTTCTCCTATACATACAGGGAGATATGGATTATATTGTTTAAGAATATTTATTAATTCGCCTACCATCATATCTATACACCTTCTGAAAGTTAAATTTCAATCTTCATTTTGTTTTCAAAATCATATTTTCCATAATTGCTTTCAATTCCATTCCACAAATACGTCAATCTCCCATCTGGATATACACTAATAAATGTGCTTGTAATAGGATTATTACATTCTTCTGAATAATAATACATTCCACCGCCTTCATGTTCATACATCTGTGTATATGTATAACCATCAAGATATATTTTATTTGGATATTCCATACTTGCTCCCTCCATCTTGAAAATTAAATTTAACCTACCCTCTATTATACTTCTGTATATGCATATTGATGATTTCCGCTTCACCGGGCATTCTTAAATATCCATTTCTCAATTCTTCATTGATCCAACATTCAAAAGATTTATCATATCCATGTGCAGTTTTAAAGACAAATAATGTTTTTAACTGATTTTCTGTATATACTCTTTTATCTGCAACACATTCAAAATATTTCATAATTTATTTTTTCCTTTCTATTTTAAAAGTTAATTTCATCCTATTAATGGTAAAATTCCAAAGCCATCATCAATAATGTCAATCGCATTTTCTAATGATTTTGCTTCACAATTATCCCAGTTGCTTAATCCGTCCCAATCATCTAACATAATGACCGATCTACAAATATCTTTTGTTCTAAACTGATCGAAATATCTATGACAGGTATTTTTATTTAAAGTCGTTGGTAATTTTTTACTATACAGTTCAAATAACTTATCCGCAACAGTATAAATATCAAATTTATTTCTTTCTACAAGATAAGTTCCTTCTTCATAATCATAATCTTCATTTACGTCTTTACTAATTCTTGAAATCCAAAAATCATTTGTATCCATACAAACATATACACCAGCAAATTTAGTATCTTCTTCCATTGGGTACGTATCAATTTCTTCTTTTTTCTGCATATCATCAACAAGTTTTGTTACATTATAATATTTTGCAAATTCCATAATATCACCTCATAAAACTAAACTTCATCTGGTAGATAATGTCCTTCAATATGATAATCTCCATTTTCCATATTGAGATCTGTATTTTCTTTGACCCACTCAATCAATTTATTAGGTGATGGAAAATTAATCGCCACTGAAAAATCTTGACACAATGGCAATCCTTCACCAAAATAATCTTTATTTTCCACAATGTTACTCAATCCATATTTGGTTTCATTTAATACAATAAAATATTTCCAATTATATTTCATAATATCACCTCATAAAACTATTCTTTCAACATAACTGTTCCACAACAAACTAAATCTTCTACATTTACCCCTAGTACATTCGCTATTTTTTCTACAATAAATGCATTTGCTATACCAAGAGTAGAATTAATTGTTTCATATCTTTGATATTATTCCAAAATGTATCTATTAAAAACTTAAGCTTACTTAAAATCAGATTCTACCATTTTCCATTCTTTTTTAAATAGTTTTGCAAATTAATTAATTCAATAGTTGCAATTCTTATTTTCTCGTTTTCTTCTAAGTCGTTTCGTGCAATCTCTGCCAACCCTTCTGGAATAAATTCATCTAAGCCAACATAAATTTGAGTCATATAACTTAAAAATTCCTCCCATTTATGTTGTTCTTTCAAATTCAAAGCTTTCAAATACATTGTTCTCATAATAGATACACATCCTTTCTTATTATATATTTAATATGATTATACCATATTGCAACTGTCAGCTCCATATCATTTCATCATTAACCTAAACTTTCCATTTCCACTTCTCTTCACTGCTTGCCATGTCATTTTATTCTTAACAATTACCTTTCCTTTAACCCTTTTGAATGTCTTTTTCGGAATCAAAAACACGTTCTTTCCTAGATATATAGTTCTTATCCTCTTTGACTTGAAAGCCTTTCTTTTTACTCCAATAATTCTTACATTATATCCGTCCACTATCACCTTATCGGGTACTCTAACTATTCTCTGATTCCTTACAGGCTTGATATAAATAGCTGTATCAGGGTCATACAGTTCTATATATCCATACTTTGTTTTAATTCCCTGTTGTGCAGCCTGTGTAGGTACTCCGAATCCAATTAATAAGCATCCAATCATTAACCATGTAATCAACTTTTTCATCGTTCTATTCCTTTTCTTGTATAAAAATAAGAGGTATGTTTCACCCTCTTATATTCTCTATATGCAACTTAGTAATCTAACTTCGTTCATTTCTATATCTATTATTCAGTTCTTCCATCACTTCTGGAATATCAGAAATATATCCATCCCAAATAACTTTCATATCATCATTATAAATTTTCATTTTTCCATCAAGGTTTCTTGTTACAGTGATTCCAATAATTTCATTATATTTTTCCATAGATGAAAGTAAGAATTTCACATTATAAAACTGTAATTCTCCAATATCTATATCATCCCATTCTTCCCACTCAAATATTTTTATTCCACAAAATTTTTCTGTATTCATATTCTATTCACCTGCTATTTCTTTAATCTTCCATGTTGTATAATCTCTATTATTTTCACCATCCCAAAATATCACTATGATATTACTTTTCACACACCAGTAATTTTGTTTTCCATCATCCTCCATTTTTATGATTTGCTTTCTAATTTTCATAAATACAGATTTTAAGTCTGGTGCATCAAAACCACCTATCACTTCTGTTTCTTTTGTATCATCATCACGATGAGTCACTGTTACTTTAAACATATTTTATCTTCCTTTACTTGAAATGCGGTTTTCATCTACTTAATATATTCATTTTCCATTCCATGATTTCTATATCAATTTTATGGGCGCAATCTTTACAAAAATCAATTCCAAACATTGACAAATTTTTTCCTACTGAATGTAGTGCTTCTAAATGTCCACTTTGTAAATATTCTCTTTCTGTCCCAAAAATATCTTTCTTTTTAATGGTTGGAATTTCTTTTCCGCAACAATCACATACATAAATTTCTTTTCTGCTCATGATATATTCTAATTCCTTTCTTTCCTTCTCTGCTTTCCATGCTCCCTAATATGTTCAACAGTTTCTTCTGATGCGCCGTTTTGTTTACATCTTCTAGCCAACCTCTCCCACATATCAAGATTTTTCCAACGTGGTTTATTTTCTTTGCCATTTTAATAACAAATCTCCCAAAAATCATCTTCTTTATATAATGTTTCTAATTCATCCCATATTTGGCTTGAAATATCTTCAATTTCGGGATGTTTAGAAATATTTTCCCAAATAGTCTTTGTCTCTTCTACTGTAAAATCTCTATTATACACATTGTTAAACCATTTGATTAATGTCTTGTCTGTTCCTTCTGGGAAAACAAATTTAGGTTCTTTTGAATTATCAGAACTTAAAAATCCAAACCAATATCCTAATGGTCTTTCACCTTCCGTTTCCCTTCTTTCTTTTAAGTGTGCTGTTTCAATCCCGCCAAAAATTTTTGCAATTTTACATAATTCTCTATCAAATCTTGGATAGCTTGCACTTCCTGCATATTGATAACTCATTCCCATAATTTTACCTCTTTCTTATTCTGAAATGTGCTTTTCATCGTTTTCTATATTTTGTTTCCGTATAAGCTTCATAGCCTTCTTCTACATTATATCTGTGACTAAGTTGCTCATATTCATTTACTTTCTGTTCAATTTCCTCATCTGTAGCATTATCATCTACATAAAACTCATAATCGTAACAACCTAATGCTCTTACACTAATATATCCTGATACTTTTTTCATTTAATTTTCATCCTCCTTTTGAATTTTCCGTTTCATGTATTAAATACTAGATAAACCACATTCTTCTTTTCTATATTCAATACCTGATATTTCTTTTAAATATTGTTCCCATCTCGCTGCCAAATCTATCCATCCTTCTTTTTTACAACAATCTGACTCATTATTTGCATTCTGTAAATAATCATCTATTTTATTCTTAATAGATTCTATTCTTTCTTCCATTCGATTTTCTCCAATCTTCACAGTAAACCTACGTTTCAATCTTAATCTTCCTTTAATATATTCTGTAGAGCAATGATAATTCTCAATGCTTTTATTGCTTCGTTTAATTCCAATCTACCTACTTCAATTACTGTAGAATTTGATACAGCTTCTACTTTTGCTTTTCGTAACTTTTCTAATGCTTTTTCTTTCTTCATAATTTACCTACCAATCATTAATAAATTCCTGAACCTTTTCTATTGTATTCTCCTCTGGATTATCGTAGAAGTTTTCTGAATATTCTTTATTGTACCAAACTTCAAATTCTCCTGTGTCATCATTATAGAATACTGTCAGATTCTTTTCTGCTGCCCCTGTAAATTCATCTGTAATATTTTTTCTCATAGTGTATACCTCTAATTATTGAAATCATCGTTTCAAGTCTTATTTCCACCCAATATCTCTTGGTGTAATTTTAATATAGCAATTAGCTGACTTTGATTTTCCAATATTTACACCAATAAGAATGTCTGTGCTTCTTAGCTCTATTTCTGTGCTAGAAATTTTACAAAATTTTGTAATATACCAAGGAAGTTTATTTTTAATCCATGTCATTCTCATTGATGCATTATTCTCAAGTTTTTCGTACAAAGAATACATTTCATTTTTCTGTGTGACATATTTTTGTTTATCGTCAACAATTTCTTTCATACATTCGTTTCTCATTGCACCATATATATTTTCAAGACTATCTGATAATGATGTAAGTTGTTCTTGGATATTTTTTAATTGTTCATAACTTTTCATTTTATCTACCTCACTTCCTTGTAAATCCTCATTTCATGTTAATCCTCAATAACTATTTCTTTGCCACAATAAGGACAATATTTTAATTTATCCATATTTTCAGGTATTCTCCAATATGGGTTGTTCGCATCGTGTTCTTTAGGGCAAATCGTTCTATAATCATATTTTATCCATTTACATGTTTGTATTTCTTCATATCTTCGGAGTACAATATTTTCTCCGTCAATAAATATTTCCATTGGCTCACCAGATGCGTCTGTTTTCCCAAACACTTGTCTTCTAATTTCCTTTGGAATTACTACTCTACCTAAATCATCGAATCTCCGAATTATTCCTGTTATCTTCATTAGATCATTACTCCTTTCGGTTCACTCGTTTCAAAATAATTTCTGTATCTGTATAGGCAGTACAATATGCAATATTATTGTTTTCATCATAATAATTTACATAATACATATCATCGTCAAATGTTCTATTGACTCCAATAAAACCACCTCTTCTTTTGCCGTTTAAATAAACATCATACTTTACTTCTTTTAATGTATCTGCCCAATAATCTTGAGGATTTTTCACTCTCCATATAAAATCATGTGGTGTTGTTCTTAATTCATCCATTATTTTACCTCCAATTATCAAAAGAAACTCTTGTTTCAACGTGCCTTTCTACACATGTAACATCTGCATGGTATTTTCATATTCTTATTTATAAACCATTCTCTTTCATCATCCGTCTGCCAAAAATATTTTCCACATTGCTTGCATTTTTTTACATTTTTTGACGAAATTTTATTCAACTCTTCCATTGCTTTTTCTGCGTCTACTCTTGTTGAAAACCAAGATGTTGTACTGTCTGTATGAACATCTTCAACTTCTGTTTTAAATGAATCACAAACAAATTTTTCTCCGTCAAAATAAACCTTAAACCCTAACATCTTTCTCTCCATTCTTTTCAAACTTTATTTCATTCTTCTACATATTCTGTTTTGATTCTTGAACCAACAAAAAACCAATTCTTAGGTTGACTTCTCCATGAATTAGGATCAGCTTCTTTATGTTTATTGTCATATCCGATCAATAAATTATTTCTATCCAATGAATTAATAACTCTTCCATTAATCTTATAATTATAAATGGGTAAACATTCTTTTTCACCTGTTTTATGAATAATAAATCACACTCTCCAAAAATCATTAATATATCTCAAAAATACATTTCCCTTACCATATTTTGATTCTAAATATTTATATTGTTCTATTACTTCATTCTGTTTTGGTGTAAGTTTCATATTTTCTTCCTCCAATTCTCAATTTGAAATATCTCTTTCATCTAATTTTACTTGTTTCTTTATTCCATAATTCTTTAGCTTCGTTTTCCGTTTTAGAGAATACTGAATAATATTCAATTCCAAAACACCCGATATTGTGTACATGTCCATTTACGCCGCATTCACAATAATATCCTAACGGACATTTCCTTACTATTGCTTCATTTCCACACCAAGGGCATTTATTCATATCTATTACTTCTTCAATTTCCTGTACGTTATCACACCAGCTATTCTCACATTCTTCTGGTGAATTAGCTTCAATCTCATATGTTCTTCCATAAGTTTCGTGATATTCAATGCTAAATTTCTTCATTATTCATTTCCACCTTTCAACCCTAAGTTTAACTTAGCCTTTTCATAATTCTCTACAAGGCTATAAAAGGTATCTTTTTTACGGCATATAATCAAAATTCGATATACCATTATCCTGTACATAAGTTTGTACGGCTTCAATATACGTTCCATCGAAATTCCCATTCTCTGTATCGTAATCGCTTTCTCCATCTTCTATTTCACCTTCATAGTACAATAAAATCATTGTGATAAGATTTTCCATATCTGTTTTCGGTTCATATCCCTGTTCCCTGATCCACGCAGCCATATAATCATAGTCGCACCATTTTTCTTTTGGATATGTGCTATAATCTTCTTCCATCCAATTTCCATATGTGTCTACCATTGTAAATTCTTCCTATCTAAAAAACATTCCCAACATATCAATCCTACAAGCTAATCTACCATTAGTAATTAATCCTTGCCGTTGTAATCGTTCCAAATCTTCGTAGGTAATATTCTCTAAGCAAGCATTTTCTTCTGCTTCATATGCTTTCATATAATCATTCAAACCTTTATTCATTATTAATTGTTTTCCTTTACACATCTTAAATTCTCTCTCCATACAACCACCATTTCTTAGTTGTGATAAGCTTTAAACCAAACAAAATCATTGGTAAACAAATTACCCAGGCTCTTATATCTTTTCCTGCGTAGCATCCAATGTAAGACATTAAACAAACTATAGACAGTCCTAAGAACTTTTGTGTAAGAGACACTAACAGTTCTTCATTTGTGATTTTCCGTTCTTTCTTTCCATCAATTACTTTGAATTCCTTCTTCGTTCCCTGAATCTCCCTTGCTGTATTTTCCATGATATAATCCTCTCTTTCTTCTTGATTTGTAAGTAAGGACTATGTTTCCTTTACGGATACATAGCCCAAATGTGTTATATCATTTACCCATTAATGATGGCATAAATGATAATTCCTATGATTAAATAAAATGAACAAAAACCAACGATGTATCCCATTGCTTTCACCTGCTTTCTTTTATATGTCTCTTGTATGTGATAATGATTATTTTCTCCTGTTAAAATGTGCTTTCATCGTGTT